>Ga0307978_1000828_pt1 | contig 24667 bp, 16 predicted proteins | sample OrgLakmetage1056_FD_203151 | JGI IMG/M metagenome (GOLD analysis project Ga0307978, IMG submission 203151) | Saline water microbial communities from Organic Lake, Antarctica - #1056 | ecosystem: Environmental > Aquatic > Non-marine Saline and Alkaline > Saline | place: Antarctica: Organic Lake...
GCAATTGGGACCGGAGAACTAATGGTGGAGGATCATACGCAAGCACCACCAACATTTAAGGATGATGGAAAAGAGTCTGAGGAGCCAAAGGACGTTATTAATGTTGCTTCATCGGAGGGAAATACCAAGGCTGACGAGAACGGCGAAGAAGGTACTACTGAAGAGGAAGTCGAGACCGAGTTTGATGATTCTAGTGTTGCAGTTGAGAAGAAAGAATCTCAAAACAGACCAAAGAATGCTGGTTGGAAAGCTTTGCTAAAAAAGGAATCCGAATTGCTGAAGAAGCAAAAGGCACGCAAAAGTAACCTTGTTGATGCCGAGGCAGAGGAAGAAGAGGAAGAAGAAGGTGTCGCAGGATTGGAAGACTTTGGATTCACTGTTGATTCCACAAAGAAAGCCAACGATGATGAAGAGGATGATGCTGATGATGCAGACGATGAAGATTTTGAGAATATTGTTGATGACCTATCTGATAATGAAGGTGACGAGGAAGCAGGTGAAGCTGCGCGGAAAGCTTTGACACAGAAGGAGGAGAAGCTTCGTCACAAGGAGATAATACGCAGAATGAGGGATGGATATGATGGGAAACGTGGAGGAATTGCAGGGGGCGCAGGGACAGCGAGAGGTAATCTAAGGTTTGACCAACTTGTTGCTGCCGATAATAGAGCGGATGCTAAAAAGCTTGGTCTTGCAAATGAAGATGAGTTTGATAGTGACGACGAAGAAACCCCCAAGGAAAAAAACAGTAATGAAATCGAAGATGAAGCTGCCCTAGTCGATAAGATGCTGAAGGACAGGTATTTAAACAGGACCGACATTCCTGCAGAAGATTTCAGTGACGAAGAGGACGATGAAGAAGACGGCAATGACGAAAGTGAGTCCACAAATCTTGAATGTATATACGTGATAATCATTGTTGCTATAACTGACCGTCCGTACTTACATTTGACCCGTAGACATAAATCGCACAGTAGAGGACGAGGAGGACTTGCAGCAGCAAAATTTGGCCAAAAGATTTGCACGTCGAGCAAGGATGAATAGACTTCTAGCCATGCACAGTGATGACAAGGAGTTTTCACAGGGGCGTCTTCTAGATCAAGATGATACCATGAAGAAACAAGAGCTTAGATCCATCAGGGTAAGTGATTAAATTGTATGTAAAATGCAAGTATTTTGCGACATGTTCGTTGAATCCTGACTAATTTTGAACCTCTCGTTTCGTAGACTGTGAACAGCAGAGCAAGACGGCAGACGTCATTTGCATCTTCAGGGTCTCGGGGAGGGAACTCATTTCTTGGTGGATTACCCATGCCTGAGGCTGAGGGTGATAGTTATATGGGTAGATCAGAGAAGTCGATGTTATCTTCCACATCCAGCTTGTCATTTGCAATCAATAGAAGTAGAAATAGTTTGAAGAGAAAGTCTAGCTTCCTTGGCAACAGCAGTAGGCAAGGGGGAAAGGCAAAGTCACTGAAATCTGGAGGAATCTCACTTGGAAATACATTTTTCGGCGGAGAAGCTCCAGTATCAAATTTATCGAGAAGCGCTTCTTTACCGCAGAAGAGGTCGTCTTCTTCTGCTCCATCCCAAAAGAAAAATTCTCCTGGAAAACGCAGTAGTTTGTGGTCTAGAGTTGCATCTAGCGGGTTTAAAAAGCCTAATTGAAAAGGGACGAATTAATGGAGTCCTTCGAAGTCTCAATTCGATAGAAAGATGATTCAAACACTTCCTAGGTACACAGATGCCTAGAGTAGGGACTAGTGTGTGTGTTTCCAATGATTTGAACATATTCAATAATTCGGTACTATATCAATCTATAATGGATGAACATACTCTACACGTACTTAAAAACATATTTGCACTTGTTTAAGACTGTCTCGTTAGAGATATGGTGCATGGCTAGAAAAGTTGTAGAAGCAGCAATCCTCTGAAAGATAATTACATAAAACGGCACTGTCGACATGGTGCCAACGCCATGCTGTTGTAACAGCAGACTTTGTAAAAAGATACATCTTGTGGTGATTTTTTGGATCATTTTGCTCTGGAAGACCAATCTGATTTCTGATACAACCAATTTTATTGGCTCAAACTTATTAGGGTCAAAACATGATCCCTCAATACAAACATTGCCGCACTCCACAAGTGCAAGATCAACAGCATTTCAGAAGCAAGCGTTGACTGTAATTCCAACTAAATTTATGTTTCTTCAGCCTAATTTGAGTTGATATTATTCTCTCTTTGATTGCGCTTTACACCATCCTGTTTTGAGGGTTCAATTCTCCAATCATCCTGGGAACCGAGGGTCGATTCAATATTTTGCCCAAGATTTTTTAGGTCAATTCAATTTGCGTATCAGGATTCAAGCAAACACCATCCACGAATGATTCAATGGCACGATAGCAGCATAAGGATAATTCCCATTACTAGAATTGCCAAATCCCATAAACACACTATTGGACATATGTGCACGCTCTGCCAGTGCCACAACCTGGTCATGAATAGCTGATAGATACTTGAAGATCTGTTCGGTGGATTTATACAGTTCCTTGTAAAATACACCAACGACTTACCATTCGGTATAGGGTGAGTGAGGTCTACGCAAAATGTTGTGTTGGCATGGTTCCCGTCGGCATTGGTATCGAATCCCCGCCATTTCATTTGGGATAAAAACACTATCAGATAAAGTGAAAGAGCCAAAATAGTGAGGGTTAGATAGTAGGCATATAGTATTAGGTATGGGAATGTAATTACAAGTATTTCAGCACCTTGAAAGGATGTATGTCTACTACATACCTTAATTTGTAAGGAAGAGTCTGCCAGCTCAAGCCATATTGTATGGAATTTCAATTAGTTGTGAGCAAAGAAAGTACAATGATCGAGCACGGATACCTCACTAACTGCAAGCGACAATGAGGATATCTCGTGAATTTATCGTTTTGGACTCGCAGAATTGATTCATTAAGATAATTATTACCTTATACATGATGCACATCTTAACGAATTACATACTATAGATTGAGCAGCCTGATTTCTCCGACCGCTGACCCCATGCTTCCATGTTGTAAACTTCCCCAGCACTCTCGACCTTTCTCCACGGTCGGATCTCTTCATTCCGTTGTCTTCGAACAAATGATTTTCTAAGATCATACTCACCTCCAATATTTTCTGAATCTTCAGAGGAATTATCTGAATGAGTGAGAGGCGGAGAATTATTTTCTTCCTTCTCAGGCATAACGGCTCTTATTTGTGCATAGATATCTTTCAATTCATTCTGTAATTGAGATTGTTTACAGCGAATGTCGTCAGCACTAAGGCATGTGTCATCCTCTTCGCAACGTTTGTCAACCAGAGATTTCGACTGTATAGCAATGGGCAAAGAGCCTCCTTTAAACTCTGCATTGTCAGGGCTGACAATTTCTCTTCCCATTAACATCGGTACGCTTTGAATTTGAGCTGATACCTGACTTTCTCCGCAATTTGTATCGCTGCTATCTGTGCTTAAAGATCCCTGGAGATTTGACAACAGATGGTTTTGTTCTTGCAGTTTACTTGAGAACTTAATGCATTTTATTTCAAGTTCCCTATCCTTCTTAGCAAGCTCCTTAGATATCTCTTCATTTTTTGTCAATGCCGCAGAAAGTTGTCTTTGAAGCGATGAAAACTCCACATCCTTTGCAGCCAGCTGATCTTGAAGGATGCCCACATCATTTTGTACGCGTTTCTCGTTATCTTTTTCCTTCTCTTTCAAAGATCGTAAACTATTTGACAACGTCTCACTTTGATCCCGGACATTCAATTGGAAGGTTTCTAAATTTTTCTCTGCCTCAATTTTTTGGGATTCCATTTCCTTCTTCAACTTCAGATTTTCCGTCTGCACCATTTCCAACTGTTTTTCAACCTGAGTGAAATCAACTTCTTTCCCACTCAGTTCTTCTTGTAAGATTGCACATACTTTCCGAGCATGAGAGACAACTTCATCATGCCTCCGAATGGTTTCATCTAACAAGTCGATCCGACTCTGTAATTTTTTGTGCTTGTCCTGCGCTCCTTCTTCAGCCTTCCTAGACTGATCCAATTCCTTATCCAGTTCGCTGATCTTTTCTTGTTGACTTGCAACAATAGTTGCGTCAATTTTCATTGTATCTTTGAGGGATTTAACAGCTTCTGTTTGTGGCAAAGGCGATTTGACGGATCTAATGCATTCTTCATTGGCCTCATTAGGGTGTATTCCTCGTTCTCGTTCTATTAGAGACGACCGTTCCCTCTCCTTCTTAAGCTTGAGCTCTACACTCATCAACTGCGCTGCCAGCATATCGAGGGATTGGTCTTTGGCCTCGCAGTCCCATTCTAGTTTCTCAATAGTGCTGAGAAATTTCTTTCTTTCTCCTTTTGCGCTTCTGATTACATTCTCTACTAGTTCACCATTACCATTACCATTACATTCTCTTGCCTGATAGGAGCCACGTGCACTCGTATTTCTCCGAGGAGAAAATTTTGTACCCTGCCCATATCTCTTTTGGAACCATTGTATCATATCTCTTCTACATTCCTCGCCACCATTGGACTGCTCTACGATTTCCAACGCAGTTCTACCTTCGCCATCCTTTTTATCGAGACACTTGTACTCTTCATCCAGCACCAAATCCAAAATATCAACATCAACACATCCTACTGCAAGTAGGTAGTGTATAGGAAGATTACCGTGGTGATCTTTCGTTTTAATCCCCTTGGGGAAAAGGTCAGTCATGACTAGTATAAGTTCTTTACAAGGATTATTTTGGACGAGGCAAACGAGATGAATGGGAAGATAACGCCACACGATGTCGTTACTTGCATCTCTCTTTTTATCATCACCAAGCTTCGAATTTTTACGGCTTACAATCCAGGTCATTACTTCTTGAGGGAATTTGAGTGCATGCTGGATAATGCGGCCAGTCGGCTCGCCATTCTTGATGAGAGTAAAGAGCTCCGTTGGGTTACGGTAGGCATCCGCTTCTCTATCTCTACTACTGGACTTCATTTTGATATCAGAAAATGGCGTTCCAATATTTGGTAGATGTTTCTGAATAGAAATATGACGAACAGCAGTGCCTCTGGGGTTGGGGGTATGGATATGGATGTGGAACGCTGTATTTTTCTTCTTCCAGTAGTCCGAAAGAAATGTTTTAAATGGAAAAAGTGAGTTGTTTTTGTTTGTATTTAAAGTGAGTTGTGAGTTGTGAGTGAGAGACAGGATCGCCAAAATATTTTGTTCTTGAATAGGCTATTTGCTATTTGAATGTTGGATCTTTAGCCTTTTTCCGTGAATGAATGGGAGTCAATTACAAACACCAGAACCACACGAATGGAATGGAATGGAATAATGATGCATCGTCGTCAGTCGTCATCATCCAATAAAGAAGAAAGAAGAATAAACACAAAGCGGTACCGTACTAGCCATATCGGTAGAGAGGGGAGATTTCTGCCATAATGCGGGGATCCCCCGCGCGGGGAGATGAGGGGAACTAATTACATATAGCTATAATACTAATTTAGCTGATTCGTGTTTGGATCTCTCATAGAACCTTATCGAACGCCTAGAAATGGAGGAATGGAGCATTGAGGAGCTTTGATTGTGTGAAAAGATAGCTATATTAGTCTAACTTTATACCTTATTTAGCTCCCCCACTCTCATCATCATCATTCATAATGCGGGGGTTCCCCGCTCCCCTCTCTACCGATTAGGCTATACCGTACATCTTTCCTAGCTGTAAAGTTGAATATGCATGCAGATACATAATATGATCCATCCATGCATGCAGACTGCAAATTATTACTCAACGCCTGACGAGGACAAATCTAAACTGTAGTGCTCATTTTTTACTAGAGTTTAGCCTTTCGTCCAAAGTACAGTAGACAGAAAAGAAAGAGACCCCAACTCATCATCAGTCATCAGTATCATGAGCGGAAATTATCATGGCCGAGTACTAATTCATAACATTGGAAAGCATGTATCAGGCAGATTTCTTTCTTCATCGGCATACTCGATGACAAAGAATAATTCACGGTTTTTCAAGGGGAGCTCCATGGTTCCAAGAATTTCCAATAATCCATTCCATAAAGAAGCTATTTCTTCTAATCCAGGTCATAGCTATAGTTCAAGTTCCAGATCTCGCATCTTTCGGTTACTGAGTTCGTCGTCATTATCGTCCTCGGATGGAAATCGCGATAACAATCTTGAAACTAGACGAAAAGATAATGCAAAAACTTCCGATAAATTGCGCGATATACTCAATAACCTTGGCATGTCAATATCTCAGTGGAATATTCAAGAGAAAGATACTAATACAAATAACAAGGATACTGATTCATCTAACATGATCGACTCTGATCTTCTATCACGAAGGAGGAGAACTTCGCGCCAGGTTGAACATGCAAATCCATATTTACATACCCAGACTCGAAGCACAAAAGATTTTGATTTATACAGTACCAGTACAAGGCGTAGAAGAAATCTCATGACAAGGGCAGACGATATCATCAGCGCCAGATTACGAGTTAGTGCAGTTCACGCTGCTTCTAATTTCAATATCACGAAGGTCCTGACTGCTGTATTTGGACCATCTTCCACGACTCCTGCATTAAATCATGTATTTGGTAAAACAAGCATCATAGTTCAACTTCCACCAGTTGCAAGGGAGTCAGAAATACATCATGGCAATGACGCAATCATTCATGGTAGCAGATCGGACAAATTCTTTCATTTGCCAGATTCGCAACCACGCTATGTGGCCATCTATCGTTTCGGTTCCATCGTTTTTTTTAATGTCTCAGCAAAGGATGCAGGTGATATTCTCGAGGCTGCCAAAGCACACGGCGTAAATCCAGTTCCAAGAGGGTTTGAGCGAAAGGAACACTTTGAGATTGCTATAGCTCCTCAGATGCAAGATATTGCGCACGTCAATGCTGACTTCGCAACGGTCAAAGAGTTAAATATCAATAACGTGGCAATCGTATCTACCATCATGGGACAGACAGTGGCATTTGATTCATGCAATGATACAGTCGATGAACTTCTGGCTAAATTTGAATCCATCAATGCTACAGTGAAGAGAACTGGAAACTGTACGGCCATGGAGAGAGAAACGCTTTTCAAAGTTGTTGCACAGAATAATTCATTGTTCATCGAAATGATTGCAAGATTAGGGATCAAAGATAGGAGTGATACAGCTTGGAACTTGTCTCAATATGAGAATCTGCACGAAGGAATGAAGGTATGTAGTGATATGTTTGTGCTCAAGACATGAAAGATGACCTTGACACTCCATGCTCTAAATAATGCACCACGCAACTCGACTAATCACATTCTCTTAATCACTTCTACGCAGCATGAATTCGAGATTGAATCGCGCTTCGAACAAATTGAGTTCAAGCTGAATCTCATTCAACAGAACGCAAAATTCTTTATTGATATTCTCCACGATCAAAAGAGTTCTACTCTAGAATGGATTATCATCGTTTTAATTACTTTTGAATGCGCTTTAATGATTTTGGAAATGAGCGGTTTGGGGCCAAGTTTACTATTCAATGGTGGACATATGAATGCTGTCTATGCAGTGCCCCCTCCATCATCAACAACATAACGTAAGACCAAGCAACTTGTGCTCACATACTCTGACTAAGTGGAAGAATTACGAATTAAAAATATAGGCTATAGTACATCAATTAGTCATGCATATTAAACTTGAGGTCCTGCCACGGGTTCCAGGATCCAATTACGTAGTACGGATTCAGAATTTCCCAACAGACAATACCCTCATCAACTAACTCTACCCCACTCTCTCAACGAATGCCACTGTTCAAGGACTTGCCTAGTCTGGATCACTCGATAGAGCCCTCTGGGTTAAAGAATCTATGCATGTCAAGGTTTTGGACAATGAGATGCATCAGAACATCACTGGACTCGAGGTAGCAGTTTCCAACTTATCCAGGTCTTGAACTATGATATCTACACCAATGCAGTAGGTGTCGGGACGCTATCATCAGCTATTATGTTTTGATGAAATTTTGTATTTTGTATTTTTTACCCATTTTCCACTGCAAGTTTAAGGGGTGGGGGTTGGGAGCAGCACACAGAGAGCTTAACAGACCCCCAAAAGGCCTAAAGGAGAAACAAGAAATAAACATGAAACCTGATGAAACATAAAACCAGATAAAAAGTATCCATCATCTTGCGATTGAATTCATTCAAATAGACTTCCAATATATATAGACTGTCAATTCTAATCAACGCACAATGGCACGGAAGAAAGTATTACTCATGGGAAAAGCCCACAGCGGCAAAACTTCGATGCGTTCGATTATCTTTGCCAACTATCTCGCTAGGGATACGATGCGTCTCTCCCCCACATTAGACGTCGAACATCACCACGTCCGTTTCCTAGGCGACCTCGTGTTGAATCTCTGGGACTGCGGAGGACAGGATGCCTTCTATGAGAGCTATTTCGAAAGAGATCGCGAAACCATTTTTAAAAGTGTCGAGTTGCTCATATATGTGTTTGATATCGCGAGCGAATGCCCAGAAAAAGATTTCGATCATTTCGCGGGTGTCCTCGAAGCCATTGAAGAGAATTCACCTGATGCCAGAATCTTTGTCCTTGTCCATAAGATGGATCTCGTGGCCAAGGAGGAACAAGAAATGATTTTGGAAGATCGCAGGAGGTTGATCGAGGAGAGTTGTATCAGCTGCGGAGTCCACAATTTTCAGTGCTTTGGGACAAGCATTTGGGATGAAACACTCTATAAAGCATGGAGTGAAATTGTCAGGTATCTTATTCCTAATATTGATGTCCTTCAAAGCCACTTGAATGACTTTTGTAGAGTCTGTGATGCTGATGAAGTCGTCTTGTTCGAGAAGGCTACCTTTCTTGTCATTAGTCATTCCACTGCTGCTGCAAATGCCAATACCTCCACAGCTGCTGGAACCCCAGCAGGCAACAATGCAAATGATACCGTGGGAATTAATGATGCCGTGGGAAGTGATGCGCATGCATACGAAGTTGACATTAACACTGCTACCACCACGAACACAAACCCGAAAGATCAAGAAGATGAGATGCTCAATATCTCCACCGAGTTTGATGATCATGGTGGCACCGTCCTGGACCACCATAATGAAGCATCTAAGGCTTTGAATTCCAATAATCTTGCTGATGAAACAGAAGAAGATCATACGTATACGGAATCAGTACCTGCTCCTATTTCCAATATTGATACTACCGAAGCAACATCCATGGATGAAGTTGACGCAAATGCCGATGCACATGACACCTATTCGGAGGTGACTACGGAAAAGGATCTTGGAGCAGGAGGAGCAGTATTAGATGGAACAGTCACCAACAATCAGAACGACGCAAACGCCACGGGTACATCGCCATCACCTGGTCAGTTCGATACTCATCGATTTGAAAAAATATCCAATATTGTAAAACAATTCAAGCTATCTTGCGAAAAAGCTCAGTCCCAATTTCAAGGAATGGAAGTTTCCAATAGCAAGTTCTCCGCCTTTATCGATGCGTTTACGGCGAACACGTACATTATGGTGATTGTAAGTCGTAGAGATGTGCACACTGCTGCAACACTCATGAATATTAAGAATGCGAGAAGTCATTTTGAGAGGTTTATTCCTAGGAGCTAAGGAATTACGATAGAGAGTGAAGTTCTTGGAGCGAGAATAGTCGGTTGCTAGCGTTTGAACCAGGGCAACGTCGCTGAAGCGGCCGTTCATACACCTTTGGTCTATAAAAGGCACATAAATAAAAATTGAAGTGGATTTTAAAACGACTGTGCTTGAATCTCTAAAATGTTCAGGGTATAATAAATACTGTAGTATATATTGTACTTTCTGTACACTAAGTATTGTGCAGGTATCACAGATATTCGTTCATTATCAAATTCATGGAATACTTTGTAAACTTAATTAACTAAATACTGCAACCTTCTGTAATTCTGCAAGAAGGACAATCTGAATCTATTTAATCTAGCTGTATCTATTTGCATTACAAATAACTTCCGTAACTACACCACCAATCTTGCACCAATGTTTACAACCCCCAATTTCCCATCAGCGCAATAACCAATAACCAATAACCAATACCATTATCATTTATAGTTATTGAAATGAGGCACTGGTCTGACAGGATTGACGGAAACGTTTGCGGTGGGGTATCTCGATCCGACGTAGGTACCTCTGTTCGTAACCTGCTCTTTATGCAATCCATACAATTTGACCTCTCTTTGATTTTCTTTGAATCCCATCAATCTAGCCCTTGAATCCTGCAAGATGAGCATTCCCGCTGCAGTGAACCCAAGCGCAGCAGCCGTGGATGCATTGGGAAGACGATAGGGTTTGCCGAAAATGTATCCGTACCCCCAAGTGGCGGAAGTGAGGCCGAGGGTGACGAAATAATCGCGGATGCGGAGAGATGAAATGCAATCGTCCACAGATGGCGAAGGATTCACAATTGGATATTTAGGATCGGAATAAGTCATGTTTGATGGGATGCGGTTGAAGCACAGTGTCGATTGTAACTAGTGTTGGGCGGTGCTTTATCTGCGGCTGTATTACAACTAATTCCTACGTATTCTAACTAGTTCGGAGTGAATACAATAGTAGTAGTAGTAGTAGTTCTTACGTCTTACGTAATAAAAGCTGACAGCTGACAGCTCTTAGAGATAATCGTTGTGGTTTTCCGGAAACGAAAAAAAAGAGAAAACGAAAACGCGCGATTTTTAATAAATAATCGCAGCGCGCGTTTTAGCTATGAGTTGAAGAGAGTTGAAGTTAGCGACACTGATCTATTTATTCAATAAATAATGCTTCACATCTAGACGTATGTACACTTATCTCATCCACAAATCAGTCCAAAATAACAAGAGCATCATCATGTCTGATACTCGCAATGATGGCTCGCTTCTATTTACAAAGACTGATATTATCATTCCTATGGTCACCGGTTCAATTTCCTTCCTCTCCTCGATGATTATAATCTCCATAGTACTCCGGTCTATGAGTGGGATCAAGACAACATATCATCGAATCATCCTTGGCTTGAGTTTTGCTGACTGCTTATCTTCCTTCACGATCGCCTTGACCACAATTCCAATGCCAAAAGATGTCATCTACCCTTTTGACATGCCATCATATGGAAATATTGCTACATGCGAGGCTCAAGGTTTTGTCCACATGGTGGGAATCATACTAGGTTTTTGCATGACTGGTATTCTGAATATATACTATGTCTGCACATTGAGATATAATATGCCGGAAAGATCATTTCGATGTTACCTGGAGATTCCTCTTTACATAGTGGCACTTGTGATTTCTATTGCACCTACCGCAACACTGATTCCAGAGGATTTGCTGAACCCGAGCTCAAGAGTTCCTTGGAGTGCCCCAACCACCTATCCACTCGATTGTACAAAAGCTGATAATCTTGAATGCCGAGGCGTGGGAGAGCGCAATAATTTTTACCCATTGTTCCTTGCTGTGATTGGTTTCGCCTTCTTCACTTTAACGACCACAATGGCTCTCGTCGTCCATTCTTCCTATAGGAATGAACGTAAACTGCGAAAGGCTGTGGAAGATGACCAACTCGGGGAGGGCGATGACAAATATACAGATTTTCAATATGCCCGGGAAGCATCTCTGTCTATCACACGGCAGGCTATGATGTATATTGCAGCTTTCTTGATGACATGGATATTTGGAATCATTCAGATGACTTTAACGCGTTCTCATGGTGCTTTGTTTGTGTTGAGGATGATTTTCCAGCCTTTGCAAGGCCTGTTCAATCTCTTTATTTTTACGCATCACAAAGTGCACATGATTCTCCTATCGGATGAGGATGTGAAAGTTGGCGAAGCACTTGGAATAGTACTTCTACATCCTGCTAGAATGGAAGACTCAGTGCTGGTATCTAATTTAGGCTTGGTTCTTGAGGATTATTATAGTAAAGGCAGATACACCTTTCGAAATGGTGCTGTAGAGAGTAATAGTATTGATAAATCTGAGGTTATCAGTGGCTTCGAAGATGGTGTAGGCCATCGCATACAGCTCGACTCAGAAGAAGTAAGAATATCGGACGAGGCGTCTAATTTTGTTGACAGCGAGGGACTGGTGTCTAATGGTGAAGAAGGAAACAAAATATATAAACATTATGGCTTGCGTCGGAATTTGACATCAACAGCATTCAAGACATCAACAGAAGGATCAGAAGCAGCTCTTGTCAACGACGATGATCATTCTTATTCTGCTGCAGCACGATCAGTCCGCTCAAATTTATCAGGGTTTTCAAATTTATCGAAGTTTTCATCTGCAACTAATGACTTTTGATATCTCATCTCTTCGAAAGTTGCGTTTTTATTCCAATTTGCCATGTTAGGTGACGTAATTGAAACACCGTTGAGCGGGTATGCTGTCAAGCGCTTTCTAGATCGAATTGATGATGGGCTTCTTTTTGCGTCCTCCATCGGGAGCCAATTTAAGTGGGTTCTATTTGGTTTGGGAACAGTCGCACTCATTGTTTAGGCTTTGTACAATAGCTGTCGCATGGACAATAGCTCAAAGAAGGAGAAATAATGATACAATACAGTCTGCGTGCATGATGTTGATAACCAATCATGTATCATCATGGTTGCACCTTACCTTGTGTACTCAATATTCAATATAACTATAATGCGACTTCCAATTCATCCATCATTGCAGTGCTTGATAGCTAGCTCCAAGAATACGGTTCGCAGTAGAACATCACATACTTTAAGCAATGATTTGATGTGCATGATAATAAATAATAATTACAATTTTACTTTCATGTTCATGTGGCACGAGTTTTAGAAGTTGACGATTTTCTTCTTTTTCTTTGTAACCACTTCTTCGTTTGCACCCGCCTCATCATTGTTCTTCTCAGGGTCTTCTTCAAGAAATTCCTGTACATCACCAGCTGAATCCTCATCGCTCGCCTCATCTTTCTTCTTTTGACGTTCGGGACAGTACTGGAATAGATGCTTTTTGCTTCCACACTTCTTGCAGCAACCTCCTTTCACATACAATCCGTTTTCATTCTGTTCACATTGGCTACTTAAATGTCCTGTCTTTTTACATATAAAACATGTCGCGAATGGCAAGTCCATTTCTGTATAGTTTACCCTTCCTCCTTTGCTCGTAGTTTTCTTTTCTTCGGTCGTCAGCTTTCCACAATTTTTGAGAGAATGTTCATACGAGCCGCACTTGTAACAGATATTTCCTCCGATACTTTTGGTCTCTCCGTCAATAGCTTTAGCCTTTGGGCAATCAGCTACAGCATGACCTTTACGACGGCAGTTGAAGCATATGGTGTTTGCATTATATTTTTTGCCAGTAGCCTTTTCCCGACGATCCCTGGCCTGCTGAGTATATTTTTCCCTTCTTTGGAGCTTGGTCAATTTTCTCGCTGGCTTTCTAGCTCTCTTGGCCATTTTGTGTATCTGATGTATTTTGCTCTATTAATAGGCGTGAATCCGGTATCCGGTATTCAATGTTGATTGTGGAATGTGAAATGGAGAATGTGTATCAATGTTGAAGGTACCGTATGGCAGTAGGTAGAAAGATGAACGAGTGCACGTATTCCGTTTTTTAGGAAAATAAATTGGGTGGCTGAAAGTTAGGGTAATACTATTTATCATGGCAAAGACATCATGTGTAACTACTTTAGGTTATTATCTTCAGTCATTATCAAATCATTTTATCCGCGTTGCAGGAAATAATTCTACTGTACGTCATTCCATCATTTCTTCTTCAATAACACATCTTTCATCTTTGTATGGTATTATTACTTCTTGTTACAGAGGGTATTGATTGTTCTATCTGAAAATCTTAAAAATCATTCTTTGATTCTTTAGATACAAATCAAGAATGAAAGGCTTTAGTAGAGCAGTCATCTGCCTCTGCGCACTGCAATCAGTTTCTGTCACAGTTACTGCGTTTGCTCCAACAATAAATTCCAGTACAAACTCCAGGGCATGTGGTACTTCTGCTAGCAGTAGCGCTTCATTGCTCCAAATGGCAGGAGGAGAAGGAGGAGATAGCGAATGGTCCAAGGCACTCATGGACAGCGTAGGTAGAGCACCAGGAGAATTCGATAAAGAACTCCAGGCCCAAGTAAAGGGGAAGATGGCAGGTCTCAACCCAAATGCATCCAGCGCCGTCGATCAAAAACTATCCGCGAATGCGAGGCTCGTCAAATGGTTGGAAAAGGAGGGAGCCGTATACCTTGACGATGCATCCGGATGGGGAGAAGCGCCGCACCCAATGGCCATCTCAACCGAAACAGTTGATGAGCTGACCAATGAATCTTCAGGACGTGGACTTCTAGCGAGGAGAAATGTCAACCAGGAAGAGGAACTTTTGAAAATACCAATGGATCTATGTATCACCAAACAATCTGCTAGAAAAGCACTTGGAACTGATATTCTTCCGCCTAAGATCAATGAATACCTAGCCATGGCATGTCAGCTTATTTACGAAAAACATGTCATGGGAGAAAAATCTTTTTACAAACCATACATGGATGTCCTCCCCGAAGTCAACGAGGTCAATCCTACCTTTACATGGAGCGATGATGATCTTGCTTTCTTGGATGGATCACCAATCATTGCTGCCACCCAATCCATGCAAATGAAATTGAAAAATGAATACAATATGTTACTTGCAGACGAAGGAAAACTGTGTGATCAGCATCCAGATATTTTCCCAAGAGAATACTTTACATTTGATAATTGGGTGTGGGCATTTACAAACTTATTTTCAAGAGCGATTCGATTGAGAAACATGAAACAAGGAGAAACGCTTGGTATGGTGCCATATGCAGATCTTATTAATCATTCACCCTACTCTGGAGCATACCTTGATGCTAGAGAAGTGGGAGATTGGCTCTTCAAGACGGGAGAGGAAGAAGTCATTCTCTACGCAGATAGAGGATACAGGAAAATGGAACAGATTTATATTTCCTATGGTCCCAAGTCTAATGCGGACCTATTGCTATTGTATGGATTTGCATTAGAAAGGAACCCATTCAACTCTGTGGACGTTACTGTATCCATTGCACCAAGGACCAAGGAGATTGTCAAGGCTGCATTTGATGAGAACTTTATAATGGATGTTGATCCACTGGCAGAAGAAAAGATTGCATTTCTAGATAGGGTAGGAAGGAGCAACACCGTGGATTTTCCATGTTATGCTGACCGCTACCCCACTGAAATGTTGGAATACTTGAGGCTCATGATGATGACACCCGAAGATACCATGACCAAACCTTTGAGAGATTTTGATTATACACGCACCATCTCAGCTGCGAATGAAGCGGCAGTATTGTATTCAGTGGTGGAAGCAGTCAAAGGACAACTTGATAGGTACCCAACCACGGAGGAAGATGATGCTGAAGTCATTAGAGATAAAGGCATGTTCCGTCTGTTGAGCTATAACCAACGTATGGCTGTGAGACATCGCAGAAATGAAAAGAGATTACTCAAGCGGACTATTGCAGCACTGGAGAAACAGGTTCGCACTAGAGGTCTTGATGCAGAGGGTTTGAAGCGTGCCGAAGGAAGTACATTGGGTACTGTGTTGCCTGGAGATGAAAAGAGTGGTGCCAAACAGAGAACCGCTTTGGAAGATCGTCTCGATAAGATGGGATTACCAGTGGATTTGAGGTAATGGAGCAGATGATAAAAATTGGTGGGTTGGTAGTCGTGCATCTCATATTATAATTGCCAGTAACGATTACATTCTATTTTGCGACTTCATATTCTTACCAGTATACAACTGCACTACTTATTCAGAAAGCTTCGTGCTCGTGAATTGCAGAGCTTCCCAGGCTATGAGTAGAAGCTGCAATTAATAGGAGAAGGACATAATTAGAGCAAAGAACAAAGCGGGCAACTGAGGAAACTGGATGGCTTCTGTAGGATATTCCATCTATTAGTCCACAACATTTAATTTTTATTCGGTCAAAATCTGGGTTTGTGAGTAAAAGTGCCACAAGTTTGTAGGGGTAGTATATTTAAACTGCCCCCCTCTTCCGTGGACGACCAGAAGGCAGCAAACACTCGCACGCATCTTGCACATAAACAATAATATCCCAACATGTTCAAGTCTGTCGTTCTCGCTACTATCCTTGCTTCAGCTGCTGCTTTCGCTCCTTCGCACAGGTAAGATAAATTCATTTGTACATCTCATTCGTCACGAAGTGCTGGTCTCTTTTGATTGAGAAGATGGAACATCTTTTTTTGACGTGTGTCGAGATTGCGGTCACACGACGTACGTGTTTTCCGTTGTTAGTGTTCCTTACAAAATCCTTACAAAAAACATATAAACCCAACTAACCATTTTTCCCATTTTAAACAATGCAGCGCTTTCGGAGTACGCACTGCTCTTAACGCTGAGTGGGAACCTGCTGACGGAAGCAAGTGGGTCCAGACTGACTTCGAGAAGGAGATCAACAAGCTCGAGAAGGAGGCAGAGGAGCGCCTTGATGCCAAAGTCGAGGAGCTTAAATCCAACATTGCTTCCGTTGGAAAGTAGATTGTCTAACAAATATTGAATAAAGAACTGATGGCATAAGTGGTTAGACATGGAATTTAATCGTTGGCAATAGATTGATTGTCAGGTTTATTCTTTCTTTCTTTACCAATTGAGAAAGGATGGAATTATTTGATGGGCATACTACAACAACAGTGCAGTCAACACCAAGTGTTGAATGGGCAAAGGCTCACTTTCTTCTTGATAATGTGCCGCGTCTATTATTTTACTTGGTAAATTAAAAAATCATAATACGAATTCAACTGCTTCGCCACTGCACCTACTAAACTAACGAGATTCCGTTGTTGACACGGTGATGCATGCATGCAGTACATACTGATGACTTCAGTATTATTAATTGCATCTCATCATTTGTTTCTGCTCTGTCTTAAATTGACTCGATCGCAATGGCACTGAAAAGTCATATCCATATCCATTGTACATATCTACAATCAGCCTACTGCTGTTGTCAAATGCATGATCTCTACACAAAGTGAGTGCTGTTACCATATTTCTCTTGATCCATTTTTTCCACCTTGGCAATATTTTGAGAGAAGTTCTTGAACGGCGAAGTTTCCTTGAGCCTTACTCCCGCTGAAGGGAGACCTTTGTGCATCTGATTCTTAGGTTGTTTCTCCACCTTCGCAACGTTTGCCTTGATATCCTTCATTGTTTTTTCAGCCTTCTTCTTGGAATCTTTCCAAAAGATGCGGGCTTTCTCTTTAAAATTATTCACTTCTACAGTCACATCCCGGTTTGCTCCACCTTCATTTCCTCTACCTCTCCCTCTCTTGAAATTAGGCGTCTTCACCTTGTCCAATAGAGAAAGCTTGTTTCTAGTAGAAAATTCGGTGGCACCATTTCGGGCTTCTTCTTCTGCCAGTGCTATTGATTTTAACAATTGCTGCTCTGTCAACATCCCAGCTCCTCCTACACCTGTCTTTACTGGTGACTGAGACTTCGTCTTGGGACGCAAGTTTGATACAGCATCATGATCATTGTCCATGCCAATATTCTTAGTTCGTTCCAATGCTGCTAGAGCACGAGCTCTCGATGCTGCAATCTCGTGATGGTTGATTTCCGTAGACATGTTAAGCTCATTGTCACCATCTACATCTTCCGATGAAGAGCCATCCGAAGCATCGCTATCAAAACTATCTTCATCACGATCACTATAGTCATCGCGATTGTGATCATATTCTGAAGTTGGAGGAACTTTTCGAACTTCAGTTGACTCTCCAATGTCTTCACGATCGGACGTTCCCATCACATCATTATCATGACTCATACCCAGTGCCTGCGCTTCTTCGTTGGTAGGAGTCGCTCCCGTTGCAAGGCGCACCTTGGAATAATTAAGTAGAGCCCAAAGTTCATCAGTCTCTTTTTGTTTTTGTTGCTTTCGAAAATCACGAGTGGACATCGCTATCCTATTAGGGTCAGTGTCAGCGACGGTGTCAGCGACGGTGTTAGTGGTGCTGTTAGTGGTGCTGTTTGTGGTGTCGGTGTTGGGTGATTCTTCTTTCACAGCACTATCATTTCCTCTGTTATCGTCATTGTCGTCATCTAGTCCATCGAATGATTCGTGCGATATGCTGCTATCTTCGGGTAGATCGTCATCCAATTCATGATTGCTTTCGCTCTTGCTGTGTTGATGTGATTGTTCTTGCTGTATCCCATTGTTATGATCATCCTGATCCTCATCCTGGTCCTGACCATCGTCATCATCATCATTATTATCATCACCTTCTACTTCTAAATTTCTATCCTGAATCCTTCCCTTGGAATAAGCAAGAAGAGCATATAGATCATTGGTATCCTGTCCTTGAGGCATATCTGAAGCAGCATCCACGAACAATTCTTCTTGTGATTCTTCATCTGATTCCGATTCGTCTTGAGATTCGTTTGCCGAATCAAAATCATCGTCAGAGAGATGCTGTTGCTCATTTTTCTGTTGTTGTTGTTGTTGCCCTAGATTCGAAGGAGGCATATCAGTATTCTTCTTCGGAAATGCTTGTTCTTGCAGCCATCTAACTTTATCAGTCGTGAGTTCATTAGAAACCGATTTGGCAAGTGCCTCGTCTTTTTGAATATTAGTATTCTGTTGTTTGTGGAATGCCTGTTCCTGCAGCCATTTAACTTTATCAGTTGTCAGTTCATTGGATACAAGAGTTGCGCCTTCATTATGTTGATGTTTCTGTTTACTAAACGCTTGTTCCTGCAGCCATTTAACCTTGTCAGTCGTCAGTTCATTGGAAATGACATTGGGAGGCTGACTTTGATTCTGTGTTTTATGAAATGCCTGTTCCTGCAGCCATTTAACTTTATCAGAGGTTAGTTCGGTACTATTAACATCATTAATAGTAGGTTCTGGTCCATGGTTGTCATTTAAGTCCCGTGACTTTGGGAATGCTTTTTCTTGCATCCATTTGATTCTATCATTGGTGGATACTGAGGATACAAATGATTCCATTTCAGGTGCATTCGTATCAGTATTCGCTTCAGTGGCAGCGAGGAGACCATTGTCATTATCCATATTTTCTTGCACGAGTTGCTGTGGAATTAGATCATCGGCAGCGGCGGAAGAAGAAGATGCCATGGCATTCGCATTCGGAGGCATGTCCATTTCCATATTATAATTATATCTCTGCTGTAGCGAATGTCAACGAAGCGCAATGAATAAGCAATGCGTAATAAATGGATGATGTAGTCCCAATTCTGATGTTCCACTTCTTTCCTGTCTTCTTTCTGCTTCCTGCTGCTTTCAGTGTGGTAGTTGTTGTTGTTGTTGTAAATAGTAAATACACACTACCAGCAGGTACGAACAACAGTATTACCAATTATTGACAAAATGCAGTCTTGTTAAAGATAATATTAGTAGCAAATCAGAGAGAATTAGAAATAGTAGTGTCTAAGAGAAACAAGACACAAGACATGAGTTATATGATTATGCCATGCTAGTACCATTTCAGGCTTATTGAGAACAAGTTTCCACCACAAACCACTCGCAAGTGAGCGACGAGCAGCAGCAACAAAAATATCAATAAAACACAAAACAAGACAAAACAGCAAGCAGCAGCGTCACAAGAAGATAAGAGATAAGCAGGAGACTAGACCAGATTCGAACTGGTGGTGCAATAGGTTGGCATTTGATCACATCCACGTTGCGTCTCATCGTCTGTCCCTTAATTGTTTCTCCTACGAACTAGAAGTATACCTACTGTTGCTGTTACCTACTGCTACTGCTACTAAGTACTAAAAACTCGTAGGCACTAAGCACTGCTACCAAGACCATGAATTGCGATGAATTTGGTCGTGAGATCCCGGGAGGTATCAACGGTAACGTCGGTTCCTCCTTTGACGACACAACGAATATGAACATGCTGAGAAGCAAGGGACGCGATGACGATGATTCACCAAAGGATCCAGGAGCCACGGCGGGATCCACGGGCATCAATGCTAATGGTGCTACAAATCACACCCGCGGAAATCATTACAATAAAAGAAGTTACAGTCGAAGCAGGAGTCGCACCAGATCCAGAAGTCGCAGCCCTTCTGGTAGAGAAAGGATCGCCAGGGGTCGTATCACCAGCAACCGCAGTAGATCATATAGTCCACCACAACGGCACAGGCATCATGGTAACAGTACCAGTAACAGTCACGGCAACGGTAATAGAGATCGTCACTCTTACTCCTCCCACAGAAGATCCAGGACTGGACGATCCAATCGATCTATTAGTCGCAGTAGATCCCACAGTCCCAGTCCCAGAGGAATCAAGTATCATAATAACTCCAGTCATGGCCAGGATCGTTACAGATCCAAATCTGATAAAACAAATCACTATCATGAATATGATCACCGAGATCATCGGAGGAGAGATAGAGACTCAACCATCTCACACTCACAGTCGCACAAACATCTTTCCAGATCCTCCTACAAATACAGAAAACAACATCCATCCTTCTCTTACATTGACGAACCGATTCTTTCCCAATTCCTTTATGAAAAGGAAATGGAACAGGAAGGAGACACACAAGGACACGATCATGATAATGTGGCTGATGCTGATGCTGGTAATATTACTGCCCCTGATCCAAACGCAGAATCATCCTCCAACGAAGTAACTGACAAGGACAATACTCTCACTCCTGCTATGGGTCATGATCCCAATGCCAACAATGCAAAAGATCCAGAAGAACTCAAAAGACAATACCAAGCCTACAACCAAGAATCATGTCTCAAGTATGTCCGATCATTCTTTAACCAACATCTTGATGATACATGGTTCAGGGAACGATACTCTCCACTTGAATATAAGAGAAAAGTGCAATCTCATAAAGAAAGGGCTGCCTGTGAAGCAATGGCGGTTCTGAATGAAGTTCGCTCTTCTTTGGACGATTTATCATCCAAGAGGAAAGCAAAGGAGAATGACAAGGAAACTGGACCTGGACCTACAACCTCCTTGCTTTCAACTTCAAACTCATTGGAAGTCCCCTCCTTCATCATCAACGCACGGCTCGGGAACGGTGTCAAACCCGCCAATGATTCCAGGGAAGCCCATTCGCATTCTGCTAAAAAACGGAAATATAGTTCTACCAATGAGACACCTCACTACGACCTTATTTCTTCTTATGGTCTTCCCAAATCGCACTTATTTTCATTCTTGCAAGATGACACTGCCTTGCACATTATGGATATTCCTTCACACGTCAATGAAGAACATCTCATGCTGGCAATCAAAGAACATGTCAAGACTGATGTGGATCTTCTTCCCACAAACATCATATGTGGAGAAGTCGTTCATGGTGTATGCGATGCGGTCAAAAAAAGTATGGAGAGAAAGGATGAGTTTGATATGAATGTTGATGTTGCTGGGGGTGACGCCGATAATGATCGAAATGGTAATAACGGAAAAAATACATCGGTACGGCCGAAATTCAATGGATCCTATCAAAGAAGTGCATGGGCCATCTTTCCTAATGCTGCGGCAAAGGAAAAGTTTCTAGTCACCATCATTGGATCAAACATGGATAGTGATCGAGATCGGCATGCCAGGGCTTCAAGGTCTATTCCAAAAGTGATTGAATTATCTGTTGATTGTTCTGATCCTTATGGAAGATATGATATTGACGCAGATGGTAAGGGAGGTGAACCTGCATCTGTTGACATGAAAGTTGCAGATGGGACTGATGTCAATGGAATAGCAACTGCCAATGCCAATTTTGATACAAATGGCAGTAATGGTGGAGATAGTGCTAGGATTCCTATTCGTCGTGTTTCTGTCTTTGTGTCGACCACCTCTCCGCTCAAGTCTCAATCGACCACCGTGCTCTCTGCTGCAGTATCAAGTTTGTCGAGAGTTCCGGCAGATAAGAACACTGCCATCAAGATTGCAAAGGTATTGGATACTATGAAGGATATTCCAGTGGAGGCACATCTTGATAACATTTTGGACACGCTCTATTCTTTTTCGGGCTGCTCTACCAAGTCGAACGAAATAACCACCTGTGAAGACATGCTAGATGTGACAATTGCTTACTTGCGCAGGGTTCACTTGTTCACTTTTTATAACGGATGCACTGCCGCAGAAAACGTAGGAAGCTGCCTGACAATAGGCGATCCAACTAGCGTTATTCATCAACGATTAAGGGGAGCTGATGACATATTGCAAAAGGCTCGGGAGGAGAATGCAGACATGTATGATGATCTTCCTATGCACGAGAAGGATACTTTGGACTCGACTGACAAGAGAGAAGGATTAGATAGAGACAGACATGCGAACTTGAACGAACCCAAAGATATGCTTGTTATGAGACTTGATGACAGTATCGAAAAGGCACTTGTTGATCTACCACCCGATCTAAGTTCCGCTAGTCCATTCGTAGTCAACGAATCCATTGATGCTGTTGCTAGTGAAATAGAATCATTAGAGGAAAAGACAAAGAGGGAATGGCTCAGTAATCATACTGCAGTTGATGGTGATGGTAGGGCACGATGCTCGTTCCACTTTTGCCGCAAACTCTTTAAAGATGAAACGTTTCTTCAGAAACATTTACTGAAGAAACATGGAGAGCATTTACATGCTGAACTTGCCAAATGTCACGATGTTTATATGATGAACTGGTGGGACAATGACGTATGTAGACCGGTTCCCTCAATTCTTGTTGACTGCGGATCCAAATTTGGCCATGTTCCTGAACCTGTTATTGGAGCGGTCAAACCATACGTATCTGATCCAGAACCAAAGCTATGGAGAGAGGAAGAGGAGAGAATTTGCAAAGAAAAGGAAGAGGATCAGAGGTATAGAGAACACAAAATATCATCTGTTGAAGCATCAAATAAAAATGAAGATTATAAAAGAGACGAAGATCCGGGTACCGGGAATGAAGGGAACTTTGTGGACGTTGATGATATGAAGGATGATAAAGTTGAACTATCGTTCAGTAATACTGAAAATATCCAGCCGCTGAAGAAGAAAAAGAGAAAGAAGCGAAAGCTGCTTTAGAGACAAATTGAAATTTATTTCAGATTTTGAAACAGATGACCAAGGAGATCTCTTGCTATCACTAAATACCACAGTAGGTAGACTAGTTATCTGCTAACTTGGTATAGTTAAATTTCTTCCCAAAAGCGGTGATAATGTCTTACTCTGCTTTTTTACCCTACTGATCTTGTTGTTTCTTCTTGCAGATCCGGTGTCTTTGTAGTCAGCACGAAGCAGTTGATCAACTTCATTTGAAGACTACTAAACTTGAATCTCGCTAGGTCAGTCCTAGACTTTCCATTGTTAGCAACATCATGATTCATGATGATGGATTCATGATTAATGACAGCGGTGATCATTTCCCACTCTGTTGCGAATTAATTGTGATCGCAACCGTCAGAATAACGGTTGGAAGATAGAGTCGTTAGGCTGGTTAGGGCTGGTTTTAGGGTTAGATTACGTTTTACCCCTGAAACAGATGATTCTCCCACCCATCACACAACAGTAGTGTTTAACAGTACCAACCACCACTGGCACAAAACCTAATACTGTAGTATCCCCTTTTACTTTTCCGCCTTTGACATGGACAGTAACGAAGCGACCGAACCAGAGGCTAACTGCGTGGAAGTGAAGAGGCCTGTCAAAATTGTAGTAGCGCTTGCGCCTCAACAAAACACCAAAGTATTGCGCTGCGGCAAGTTCATTTTCAACAACCAGTCTGGTGAGAAAGGACAGCCCGCTAATGGTGATTTTATTTTTGTTCCAGAGGCTTTCGACTTCACGACCAGAGATGGAATGGAGAAGATTCTCCAAGCTCTCAACATTGAAGCTCCAAGTTTCGCATTCCGTTTTGACGCAAACTACGGTCTAGCCCCAGAAGTCGAAGACGGAAAGCGCAAGAACTTAAACGAATGGTACACCAGCATTTTCAAGTACAAACCGTCTGAAGTAGATGAATCAAGAAATGCTAAAAAGAGTCACAGCGAGGAGTCGGGGAATGAGGAAAGTGAGAGCAGCGGCAGAAATTCTTTACAAAGGGATGCAAAGGAAGCTGGCAATGAAATGTGGGTTCAGAGTATTCTTGAATCCATTCCTTCTGAAGGATGCATATTTCTCGTAACGGAGCCCTACGGAGGGAACGTCCTATCCAGGGTTGCATGTAAAGCTGCAGCTAGGAAAGGCATCGTCTCCTTAGCATTGTTGACTTGTGACGAGAAGTGGTCTGTAAACAGCATTTCTTATGAAGATCAAGATCCTGGTGACATGGATACCAAGAAACAATCTGGTATGATTGAACATATTTATAATAACGCCAAGAAAAAATCGGGACTAACAATGGATCCAGACAAGACGCCTCACCATTCTTGTAACGAAAGTGACATGGATACAAAGAAAAAAATATGCGAATTATGCATGGATCCCAACAGGCAACTAATTCACAAAGACCATTTTGTTCCCTCCCCCTTGAACGAAAAGTCATGTACAACGACGCCTGTTGGAGAAGTCCCATCACATGCCATTAGAGTAGACTTTGACTACACTATCCATGAATCTAAGATTGCCAAATATAAGCGGAAAGGAATCTGCATTC
>Ga0307978_1000835_pt1 | contig 24531 bp, 29 predicted proteins | sample OrgLakmetage1056_FD_203151 | JGI IMG/M metagenome (GOLD analysis project Ga0307978, IMG submission 203151) | Saline water microbial communities from Organic Lake, Antarctica - #1056 | ecosystem: Environmental > Aquatic > Non-marine Saline and Alkaline > Saline | place: Antarctica: Organic Lake...
GTTGGTACGTTAGTTGGAGCAACATCTGGTGTTGTTGCTCACTCTCTAAAGTAGTTGTCCTTTCACGCATTACAACCACCAATCGCTCTACAGTACTATTATTAGTTCCAACAGCATATTTAACATTCAAAGAACAACCTCGTCGTGACATCATATACATCAAAACGAACCGGCAAATCTCACAATACGACGCAAAAAATAACGCAACAAACATACACTCCAACACGAGAGCAACCATGACATGGAGCGCATTCTTCCAGGCTATGCGTAAAGGCCTAGCCACAAGAGCCACCTCGCTGAGCAGGCGCAAGGCAAGCCCGTCGACAACCTCGGGAACGAAACCCGTCGCAACCCAGGCGAAGCAAGCAACGCCTCGCTTTGTTGAGAATAGTACCCTAGAGCAATGGGATTACGTCCTTATGTCCGCAGTCTTTACGACGTGATACATATCTGCACACACAAACTCGTTAGGTAGTAGCGTAGCTTGACTCTCTTGTTAGATCGAAATGGCAGCTAGCCAGCAGGTCCCGGCGCATAGCTCATGATAAAGTACTTTAAGCCTACTGTACATTTAATCGTATGCTTCATCCACGTAGCCAAGTCTCGCTGCGCTACTGTATCGCGTAGATCAGAGTACATACCCCGTAGTACTGTAAGACTACTGAGAACTCGGCTGCCGTCGTCGACGGTAGTATACTAACTACAGTAGTCAACATCATATGTAGGATTTCGCCTCCTTTCGCCGTCGTTTAGGGAATCCGGGTCCCCCGGGTTCGCGTCGTCATTTCTGTTTTCTCTGCAATCAAGTTCGGTTCGGCCTTTTCGACAATGGTGACCGAACAATGGTCAACGACCGAGATATTGTATGGCATGATGCTTAAGCCATCCTAGGAAAGAGACGGCACTGATCATATCGTTGACACTAGAGCAACCAATCTCGTCCCCATTACGACGGTGGGACATCATGGCAAAGGTTCCATGAGTTGAGGATGAAGGTCATCTTTCTCGCCAACCAGAACCCAAAAGTCACAAGCCACATGAGAATCGGAGCAAACCTTTGCTGGCTCACAAAACACAAATCAGAACCAACCAGCAACACTGCACAAATCGTCACGTTTCCCAACACAAATATACACCATGACATGGATCGTCTTTCTCCAGGCTATGCGCAAAGGCTTGGTCAACAGAGCCAGCATAAGAAAAGCCAACACGACAATGACCTCTGGAACCATGCGACCGGTCTCGACCCAGGCGAAGCTTGCTACACCCAAGAACGCTGAAATCAGTAACCAAGATGCCTGGGATTACATTCTCATGTCCTCAGTCTTTGCTACATGATGATACTCTCTGTACACACTTTGCGACCGACTATCTGGATGCCGTGTATCATGTGGTCCAATGGACGGGACGGGTGGAAGCAGCTCGGCTTTTTGTCTGACGACGATACTCTAACTCTTTACTAATAAACATACGCATTAGACTATTACCTATCATTGTTCCTATAGAGATATAGAGTAATGGTCCGTCCGATCGTCGGATATAGACCCACTGCCTCGCTCCTTCGTTGAAACACTTTCGGTAGCCCTTTTGAAATGCGCCAGGGTGCGGGTTCGTATCTCTCGACAAAATAGAAACGGGTTGCTCTCAAACACAGCGGACATGAACGAACCACCTTGATAAATAGCCCAATATGAAAGCGTTACAGAGACATGTAGCGATGCTTCCGGTGCGGAACGCAGAGAGCTGTGCATACAACAACTGGCCCGCGGGAAGTGGAGAGAAGCGGCAAAAGAAACGCGCGCAGAGACCGGCTTCCAAGCATGTACATAAGCAGGCTATGCAGCGAGTCCAAAGGAGGAAAGAGTGGAATTATGAATGGGACACAGGTTGATACTGGTGTAAACATCATGTCGTATGTAAGTTGAAGAATCATGTCTTTCTACATACAATACTTTTGTCGCGTTTCGAATCTTGTCCATCCCTCACACAACTGTTGCCGACTCTCTTGTTGGCGTCTACTCAGTAATCCGACATAGATGAGCAGAGATTAGGATCGTTGAAAAGTAATAATATCAAGTGTGCCTCGTTGGAGGCTAACATTCGAGCAATTTTGTCATACACATGTAGGTAGATGCTAACGAATAACGTGCTCTCCAAGGGCTTCCCTACGTTGTCGCCTATAACCCCGAATACAGAGCTCTACTCGCAACCAGCGGATGGACAACATACTGTGCAGCACGGGCATGATAGTTCTGGACTGCTTCCGCCGCAATCCGACCAAAAGTCGAGCTTGTTGCTATTTGCTAGGAGACAGACATCAGCCGGTACTTGACCGGTAATATTGTTTTCCTCGAGACCCATGCCAGCTGAGATTCAAAGAGGAAACGAGTGAGCTTACTACTATCAAAAGCAAGACAACGAGAGTCATACGAAAGGGAAAAAACTTACAGAGCTGGCGCAAGGACGCGAGTTCAACCGGTACTTCGCCGGACAGTTTGTTCTTGAACAGATAGAGTTGCCGCATGCTGCGAAGGAGGCCAAAGCAGTCCGGGATGGCCCCGTCCAGCCCATTATCGTCAAGGAAAAGGGCCTCTAGACCCTCAAGCTCGCACATTGCTTGTGGAATAGTGCCGTCCAATTTGTTGTCGGACAAATACAATCCCCGAAGAGGACGATCTCCGCTGTACGGGTGACCAATGGCGTCAGGGATTACGCCGCTCAGTCTGTTCGAACTGAGGAAAAGAACCTCTGCGCAGAAAAGGAAAGGAAACGGTCAGTCAAATGTTTAACACGATCGATGCAAAGGTGGTCCTCTAAACTTACTCAGCGAATCAAGCCTGGCGATGGACTCGGGGATTGGCCCAGTGATTTCGTTCTCGTAGAGGTACAGGTTGACGAGCAGCGTCAAGTTCGAAAGGTCCGGTAAAGCACCTGTCAAGGCATTCATTGCAAGGTTGAGAGTCGTCAGAGAAGACATGCCTCCGAGCTCCACTGGAAGGGTTCCATTCAAATCATTCTTCTGGATTGACAAGTATTCTAGCTCGGTGAGTTCACCCAAGGATGATGGGACGCTACCAGTGAGACTGTTGTGGTCGAAATTGAGCGACTTGAGTTGCTTGACAAGTCCAATTGATGCTGGAATCTCTCCCTTGAGATCGTTTCCATCCAAGTAAAGATACGACAAGTCAGAAAAGCTTTGAAAGACGTCAGGGATACTACCAGAGAATTGATTCTTGCCTAGCCCCAAAAGCTTGACTGAGGTGCGAGCCAAGTTCTCGAATGGCAAGTAACCCTCAAATTTGTTCTCTTCAAGCACAAGAGTCTCCAGGTCCCCCAAGAACTCAATTTGCGGAGACAGAGTACCCATCAAATCGTTGTCCTGAAGGTTGAGGTACTGAAGATTCTTGAGGCGGAACATTTCAAAAGGAATAGTCCCCGAAAGTTTGTTGTGATACAGGCCCAGCTGCAAAAGGCTGCTCAAATGTCCGATCGAAGATGGGATTTCTCCAGTCAATAGCTCATGCTTGAGGACCAAGTTTTCCATAGAGGAAAGATGGCCGACCTCAGGAGGAATTGACCCAACAAGGCCGTGACCGTCTATTGAGTGTGAAGAGACAGGAGTGTGGCGAGTGAGCGAACATTTGAAATATTTGGACCAACCCGGTCGCCATTCAACAAAGCAAGACCTACCAAAAGCAATCGCTCTAACCTCATTCCCTTCGTTACAACTGATTCCAAACCAAAAGTCTCCACTGCATTCGTCGTCTTGAAGCCAGCTGGTATCCTTCCATGACACTGGCCCGTCCGTAGCAAAGTAAAAGGTAGCCAATGCGTATCGCTGGGTAATCCTGGTACTGGTAAAGCTCAAATTGGGTGTCATCCAAAAGTCGTCTTCAAACAAGAGCCAGTTACGAGCTTGAAATTGTGGCGACTTTGCATCGAGGAAGGTATTCTGATTTGACAATCCCACGACTGTATCGTAAAGGAGATTTTGCCGTTCATCAAGAACGGTTGGGTCAAGCGTATCGACCGGTTCAGGTTCCGGGACGGGTACGGGTACATCAACACTATCAACACTACCACCACTTCCATTGCCTTGGTCACTACTACCGCCATCATTCCCGGTACCAACATTCGCGGCACCACTTTTATTTCCGCCGTCGTCGCCTCCAGAGACTGCGATGGCAACCCCGATAATGGCCGCCACCAGTACCAACGAAAGGCACCCAAGTGCCAGAAAGAGTTTGGACTTTTTCCTCTTCTCACCTGACACAGTAGACCTGTGGGGTTGCATACTGAATGGATTCTTTCCCGTCCCTGTGGTATAATTGCTCAAGGCCCAAAGAGACCTCGGTACACGAGAGGCATAGTCGCTGTCGGGAGGTCCAATACCACTTTCCAAGTCGTCGTCATCATCTTCTTCCATTGGAGCAGGCACCTCGCGGTCGTTATCCGATGGCTTGACTCCGCTAATAAGAGCACCGCGCTTCAACATGTGAATAGCGTTCTTGTCATCCGACATCTTGGAGATGGAATTGGATACGGTGGTTTCCTCCTCATCATCGGAATCGAACGATGACACGCTTCTCTTTGTCGACAAATCCATATCGCTGCCGTCGAAAGGGTTGGACGCGCCAATATCCTTTCTTTCGCTGTCGTCACTATCGCTGCTGATATCGCTCATGGTGATGATCACTACTTGCTTGATAAAGAACAACTGATTTTAGATCGTTTACGCTGTTGCCGATCGTGTGCGCTCTCAACTGCCGCCGAACTCGGTGGGTGCTCGACGAAAAAGTGATCTCAACGCATGCTTTGGGCGTGCTCCTCGCTTCGCATGGCAAATTGTGACGGAGACGACACGGTCCTGCGCGGAGTTTATGACAATACGGTTAATTAGGGAGCCATTGGCATTAAAACGGACATTTCCGTGGCTTTTAGTCAGAAATACTTAGGGCAACGCCTTGCGCGAAAAATGGACTTCGCAGTCTTGTGGAGGCAAAAAGCCAAGTCTTGCCGATTCACATGTTTTTACTATCGCTGCTGTTAGTTGCGCACGCACCTCGTCACCTTGGCGTCACATCGTAAGCACGATGGACCTCACTCACCTCGAACTCGAGGAGGAACAGAGCTTCCCGAACTGCCAACATGACTATATCGCAAAGATAGAGAGGGCGCCTCCAAGAGGGAGCAATCGTCGAAGACGACCACTACAAGTCCGATCATTCGACTCGGACGAAGACCATCGATCGAAAGACCGACGTAGTTTGAAGCCTCGACGGGTTGTTTTTGCGGTGTATCGATGGAGGATTATCAAGGCCCTTAAAACGTTTCAATGGGCCAAGTCAGCTCCCTCGTTGAGCAATCTTGCTGCTCTATTGGTGCTCTTTTCATCTCTGGTAGTGATTCTGTCGCGTTCCACTAGCATCACCACACCGTCAAAGGAGGAGACCACTTCGCTCAATGTTTCCTTTCCCAAAACGAGACGAACGGGTTCAACTTTTCATCGGCCGGGCAATTCCTTTACCTCGACGATTCCCAATTACGCAGGAATCACGCTCGACACGCTTGATCCAGAAAACTTTCATCGAGAAATCAAGGAAACACCGCCCAAGCCCCCTTCTCAAAGTAGTAGTACCGGTAATCACATACAGAGTCAGTACCATCGGCATCGGCAAGAACAAGAGTCTACTGACGACTCGACCGAGACGGACGAATGCGAGCCGGTCGAGTGGCAAACCACGTTCTATCTGAACTGCAACAACTTTCACGAGTTGGACGAAGCCAACGCTGGCTCGTCGAGCGGCAGTAGTAGTAAAAGACATGCGGCGAGACACCTCAAGTATCTAGGGAGTGGACATTATCGAGCGGCTTGGTTGGTCCACCAGGAAGCAGCCGACGAAACGTTGGTCCTCAAGCAATTGAGAATGCCAGAGGACGACGACGATACCGACCACACTGTGAACAGAAGCAGCTTGGCCAAGGTTCAGAAAGATGCTATTGTCATGGAGCGACTGACAGCATCTCCGTACATTGTCGACGCTTTTGGATTGTGCGGTACCTCCATATTCTCAGAAGTAATGCCCAACGAGGTTGCCGATCTTATCATTCCTGGTGACGGATACGCAGAGCAAGAAGAGTTGGACGGACAACCCTCGGTCGTCTCGGGGAACAACTACACCATTGCCGAAAAGCTGGATATGGCCATCGACATGACCCAAGCACTAGCGGCTATACATGGATTCAAAGAAGGCGTGATTTTGCACGGTGACGTTCATCCGGTGCAGTGGCTGCGATCGCCCGAGGGTTTTCTTAAACTCAACGATTTTAACGGAGCCGAGATACTTCCTTGGAATCCAAAGGAACAGAGATCCTGCAAGACGAACCGGGGACGGTGGGGTGGAAACGTACGTGTCGACTGACAAAGAGAGTGACACGAGTCAGCACGACTGTTTCTACGGCGGCACTAACACTTGTCTTTGCTTTTCAAACCAACAGTATCGATCACCGGAAGAGTACCGAGGCGACGACATTGACGAAAAGGTCGACGTTTATAGTATGGGCAACAACCTGTATACGCTCATGACTGGCTTTTGGCCGTTTTACGAAGAGCATAGTTACTCACCCGTGATTCGCAAGGTCAAGAAGCGTGAGCGACCGTATATCGACGATCGTTGGAAAACGCACAGCAATGTCGAGGCCAAGTTTGTCGAACTGATGGGACAAATGTGGGAGCATAAGCCAGAAGACCGTCCCGATATCTTTGCCGTCTTGCAGGTTCTTCTCAACGTTAAGAAACTAGAAGAGGCGAAACCGAAGGAGAAAGCGGAGCCGGAGAAGGTGGAAGAGAAGGCCAAACAAAATGCGAAAGAGACCGAAGCGACGAAGACAGCTTCCAATGAAAAGAGACGGCTGCGAAGAGCTTAAACTAGCTACAGTAAAGCGTTATCCTCGTAGCTGTACAGCACTACGTATACGGTATAAAGACGCCAGCTTGGAGCCAGACGCCAACGCCAGCATGAACAACAACATGGCTACCTTGGGCGACCAAAATGAGGGCCATTTGTCGCTTATGTTCCTTGGTTATTGTTGGTTTCCATGAAAGAAAAAGGCTAACTAGAGCGGTGTATAACCATTGCCGGCTTGTTGATTCACATTGGCGCCGTACTGGAGCAATATCATCACAACTGCAGTCCGTCGCCAGGAATACTCGCTGTGCCGACAGCACACCCAAATGGTCGAACGTTGGTGCGAGCCGCGTTGCAAAGCTGCGCTCGGATCCTTTTGGAGAAGCTCCACGAGACTCCGAAAGTTGGTCGCGTCAAAGGAATCTTGATTCAATAGTTGAATGCTGTTAGGAGGCCCCGTGGCAAAAGAAGCGAGCGCCGTGCTCATCCGACTGCAATCGACGCAACAACCTGCGGAACGTTTCCAATACGAGTTCTCCACTATAACGCGTCGGTCGCAACCTCACTTGGCTCATCAGTCTAAGCAAGAGCCGGCATCAATCTCTGTGGAGGGTGGTCAAATCGAGAGCAGACATTCGTAACGGAAGGGGGGTGCCTGGATCGTTCGTCACGGCCTCTCCTGCCACCTCAGACCAATCGAGACCACCAAGGCGTGCTGCGTTGGCAAGTTTCAGGTCGGGTTCCTGTAAAGTGTCTTCAAGAGACCAAATAGGATGCAGGCAGCAGCGTCTTAGGCTATTCAAACTGTATGCTACTTTTCCCTGCTTCTTGCCTCCTCCATTTTATTTACTGGCTATTAGTTTTTATGCTTCTCACACTGCGGGACCGAATAGTTATCGACCGGTACCCATTTCAAAAAGTCGAAAAACAACTCGCCGCTTCGTTCCTCCGTACAGTTCGGACCTACAGTAATGAGCACAGTCCGTCGTGCAGTACATACCGTACATACATACATAAATCCAAGCGCAGACGCACGATACAGACGATAGACGCGACAACAAACAACAGCAATAAGTTGTTGTTGTCGACTGCCATATGCCCAAATAGCACAGCACTACCGTAGTGAGATGGCGACTGCAGCATCAGCAACGAACGCTAAAAAGGCGCCCGTCCAGTTTCAGCGCCCCATTAATGGTGGCGCTGGCACCGTAGTGGTCGTCGAACAGCAACAGCAACAACGGCCGCAACAACGGCCGCAACAACGACCCGTGCGGCCCGCGCTGGCGGCCCGCCTTTCCGTCGCGTCCATGAACTTTCGAATCCCCACCAATATCGAGGCCGAAATGCACGTGCACGACGAGCACGGTACGGATTCGTGGCGGTTCAGAGTGTTGGCCGTGTTGCATTCGACACGCGTGCAATTTCTCTTGATGGCTCTATTGGTTCTCGACGTATTGATTCTGTGTACCGAACTATTCTTGTTGGCGTCCTTTCCGCCGTGTTATACGATTCAACGAGACGCCATTTCGTGCTGTCCTGTAGTGTCAGTAGAGGCAGTGGAAGCAGATAACACTGGTAGTGGTGGTGGACGCTTCTTGGCAGACAGTCATTCGGAAGAGTATTGTGAAGAAGGCGAAGCCTTTCAGCAATTAGAAGCCGGCTGTGATCCGCACAAGTGGGAGGCGGTACATACCACCGAAGAAGTTTTGTTTGCTTTGACCATGGTCATTCTAGCTACCTTTTTCATTGAACTCAACATCTCCATGCTGGCACTCAAGCCGCAAGTGTTTTTTCGACAAGTCTTTTACTTGCTGGATTACTTTATTGTCACGAGTAGCATCGCCTTGGAACTGATCTTTCATATTATCCACGAAGACAATTTGCAGAGCCTGGTCGGCCTCTTGGTACTCGGTCGTGTCTGGCGCTTTGTTCGCATTGGCCACGGCCTTATCGAAGTCACGGCGGAATTGTCCCATCGCAAGTTTGCCACGCTGTTGAGTTATACGGAGGAGCTGGAAGAGCTGCTGCGGCAGAATGAACTCGACGTACCGGAAACAGAAACGATTCGAGTGATCAAGACGGAAGCTGACGAGATTATGACTGTGCTGCGACAGGAGCACTGGAAGCATCATCATCATGAGTCGGGTCCGGGTTCTGGCTCTGCGCAAGAGGAGGAGCGCACGCGAGAAGACGAAGAGGCTCACGAGCAAGAGGAGGTTGCATCCGAGGTAGCGATGAATGAATGAAATGAACGGAGTGTCTTGTGATAGCACTTTTGTGTACAATACGTGTATTATGAGAATGTTTTGGATAAACCGAGAGCTTAGTCTAGTAGTAGCTCTACTACTAGCTTCGTGTCTAGCAGTAGAGGAGTACTAGCTAGAGTTTACTTGCTGAAAAGAAGGGATCTCCTGAATTTGATCCCGGTAATAAGTCTATAGACAGCTCTTCCCTCTCTTCCGCCACCGTACCGCGGCATAGAAAAGCATTTGTAGCTTGCTCGCCTTGTGTCGTGTATGCGTACATACCTGGTACGATACTATACCCTTTATCCGAGCGGGGCTACCGGTAATTAGGTCGTTAGGTTACGATGTCAAGTCATTACGGTACCGGTACGGTAGGGTAGTAATTTGTAATTTTGCAGCTCGTTCGTGTCTCAGACATTTTCGGATCATGCGGGTGAAGACGACAATGGTGCATTGCTGTTGGCCACTTTTCATCAAATCAGCTTCCCGGTAAAACGGCCATACGATGCAACGACTAGCATAGTCGTATTCCACGTGTAGAGATTCTACTAAAGAGGGAGTCGAGTCAACATATGGTGTCGCCGTGGGAGTCCTTGGGTTGGGGTTAGCTTTTGCTTAACTAATGAACTAATGAATACTCGCATGCGTTGAAGGCTGATGGTCATTCATGTTCTTGGTGCTCGTGGGAGTCAAGGGTCAGGTGGAGCGCGGTGGGAGTACATCGGAGAGAGGCGAAATGAGCGGGTACTAGCAAAAGATCCTCACAATCTTATTTCGCAACACGCAACAGACTTACATAAATCAAATAACCATGACTACCATCCAAGCCAATGCCGCAACGGTCACCACCATTAGCGTCCTTCTCATCAGCGCCGTCATGTTCCTCCATGCCATGGTCAACATGCCGGCTCCCGAATTGGTTGCCAGGATGGTGGCTCTGACCGGTTTGACGTCACTCTTCTGGAACTAGCTGGAAGAACAGCAGCACGACAATCCTCTGCCTCTCGAAGAAGCCGAAGCCGCGGACGACGACGACGAGGCTGCTCTTGCTGGCATTGACGATGGCGCTACAAACCGGCCTCTTGAAGAAGACGAAGTCACGGACGATGACGAGGCTGCTGGCGCTCGTTTTGTCACTGCTCTGTCGAATTTGTTGACGGAGAGTAACAGCAAGAACAGGAGCAACCTTCAGGATAATCTATTTCTTTTCGACTTTACCTTGAACGAGGATCATTTCCAAGCCATGGTGGACGCACCCGACAGAGAGATGACTCTAGTCCATTGCGAGATCAACAGTTCAGCCGGAGACCTATTCCTTGAGTGTCTTGCACGCAATCGAGGTCCCACGATTCTCATTGATTGCCAGATTGAACCAGGTGTTCTCGCGAACGCTCTTCGCGGAAGCATCCGTCTAAAAGTGTTGGCGCTGGATCTCGACCCTGACAGCGAAGACTTTCAAACTATAATTGACGCTCTGGCAAATAACAGTTCTCTCGAGAAACTGTACATCGATGGCATCGCGATCAATGACACTGGAGTGAGTCCTCTTTGCGGGGCTCTTGCGGGGCACCCTTCTCTACGAGTGTTGCTCTTGGGAGCCTATACAAACGATGAAAGTTTGCTAGACTGGGATGCAGAATACAGGTTGCATGCGTTAGCAACATTGGTGTGGTCAAATAATGTACTGCAAGAGATCCAAGTGACGCTAGATGGGCATTGTACAGTACTGTACAACCGTCACAGTTTTGAAGCGCTGGTCGTCCCTCCTCTCGAAGCCCTCACGATAGCACATATTACCGTGCGCCCAAAGTTGCTTGGACGAGCGATAGCCATGGCTCGATTCAATCCTAGCTTGTCTTTCAAGTTCCTCTTGGAAAATATGGACGTGGTCGCAACACGGTCGCAACATCCGTGGGCGGTCCCATGGCCCAACCAGTATTCCATCACCATTGCAGCAACAGTAGTAGCAAAGCACCACGAGCGTCTCCTCCTCGTCGATGGCGCCGATTAGTGTCGAGGGGAACGGCATTCAAGAAAGAGACTGACTAGTCCATGAAATGAGAATATAGTATTACGATTAGCTACAACGTACTGGTGTAGGAGTGCTAGCTATGATCTAGAGAGAGAGTAGAGTTTATTATAGTTCCGCCTAGTTTTTGACTCAACTGACTCGTTCGATTATTTTCCGTCGCGTCGCTCGTTTTCACCACAACTCACAATGGCAATCACTCGCCCATCATTGGGGAACGACACGACGCACACACAACAGCGCGGCTCTCTCGCCCCTACCCTGCCTCCTCGCTAGCCTCCTAGATAGACTCTAGAAACTGTGTAGCACAGAATGTCCTCTAGCAAGCGAAAAGACGACTTTGCTCTCGACGACACTTCCAGCAGTAGCGATGACAATGGCGTTTCAAAGTCTACTGCGCTGTCCGATAGCAGCAGTGACAGCAGCAGTGACAGCAGCAGCAGTGACGACGACGACCAGCACGAGACTCAGCTCTCCTTTCACTCGACCCAGCAGTACCAGCAGCCAGCAATTTCCAAGAAACGCCAGACCTTGCAGATTCGAAAGATTCTGATTGGAGACACAATGGACCCAAGCAGTAGCAGCAGTGCACGAAAACCCAAGCCGCAATTGGGGCGCACAACATTCCCTTCACTGAAACGTAGGGAACCCACAAAGACGAAAGCAACTAACATGTGGCCAGTGATTGAATTATGTGATAGTCCCACAGTAGCACCCGTAGCGGCGGCGGCTTTCCGCGACGACGATAATACTGACGATGATGACGACAGCGATATTGAAGTGCCCTACACGCAAGACTTGGGCCAAGCTGGCGACTCGACCCTGGCCATTTCCTACGGTGACGTCAAGAAGGAACCCCTGCGACCTGGTGACGTTATTCAGTACAACAATCCCGTGTTCGTGGCGGGCTCCAGGGAAGCTGTGCGCATTACCCAAATTCTCTCTACGGATCCCCTGGCGGACCTGCCTCTGGGATTGGCCAATGGGGAAGTCATTCCGGCCGAGACGCATATTCGACGCATCAAGGAATACAAGAATGGGATTTTGTTGGATCATCCTGGTGTCACGAGACCTATTGAGAACTTTCGGTTTGGCAAGCTGGCATTGACCGAACAGGACAAGGCGAATGGCGGTATGGGAGGATTCAATGATCAAGTGGATCGATTGAGCAAGTTTATTGCGGGCGCTCGTACCGAAATGCAGAATCTACCACAGCAAATGGCCGCGGCAATGAGTCGTGCTAGTAAGTCCATTCCTAGGAGTAGTACCGACGACGAGAGTAGCTCGTCCGACAGCGAACTTAGCACCAAGACTCCGCCACATCGCAAGCGAAGGGCACGAGGCAAAAAGACGCGTCACGCTTTGAATGGTCTTTCTTCCTCTCCTTCTAATTCTTCGTCGTCTTCTTCCGACTCGGAATCGTTAGGCATTGCCAAGCCAAAGCCTGGAACGATAGAGAAGGCGGGCCCGCCCAAGCGATCGACTGCTGCCGCCCCCACCTGCAAGAAGCAGAGCATGTTTCCAGATACCTCGTCAGAATCCGAGTCAGACACATTGGTGGCGCGTCCACCATCCAAACGCAAGCAAGTTCCTCCGCAGCGCAAAACGAATGGCACACGGACAAGCGTTGACGACAAGAGCAGGGACGCTGAGCTGTTGCGCAACGATGACTCGGACTCGGATGACGATAGCTCCGTGGACCGACCGCTGGGTCGAACCCAGCGGAACGGCACGCGAAGCATCAAACAGGGAACCACCACCAAGAGTACTACGCCAATTCCTCGCCGCCCACCTGTTGCTGCTATCGGCAAAGCACATGGCAGCAGTAATACCCATACCTGCGCCTCCAAGAGTGCAACAAAGAAAGTCCCTGCTGGTATTGGATTCGGTCTCAACTTGAGTAAGTGGAACGGTCAAGACACTGCCCCATTGACGGCCCGCGCCAAATCATCTCCTGTCGCGGTAGCGCAGACATTCACCAGTAGTGCGACCTCTACCACCAACGGAAATGCCACGAAAAAACGCAAAAAGAAGTCGGGAAACCCACTCGTCATGCCTTTTACCGACTGTGTTACCTCCGACTGGCGATCTCAAGTTTCCGACCGCCGCTTAAGTGCTAACAGTGACACGAAACAGTCTCGGACTGGTATCCGTCCATCCAACAACTCGAATATCGACTTGACGGGTACTGGTCCAGCAGAGAGTCATACCTTGAAAGTCAAACACCTCAAGAAATATGGTGGCGACTCGAGCCGCGTCCGCAGCAAGCAAAAGGAGCAATTTCAAGGCCGGTTCTCGAAGAGCGCCAAACGATCTGCCAACTGCACTGCAAGCAGCAACAGTCGGACCGAATGCGCTTCGGTATTTCGACCCAACAAACTCGAAACCACCGAAACGTACCACCGTTTTGGTTGCGTGGACAGCGACGAAGAAGAGGAGAATCGCAAGCATCACGCGAATTCACCCTGCAGAGAACCAACGTTGGGCCGTCCAGTGTCGCAGCACGTTCAGCAGCAAGTTCAACAATTGGACGACATTGCTTCGACCTTTGCAAGCAGCCAGAGCTCCCCGGAAGCTACCAGTAGTCGTCGCCGCCACCAGAAGAAAGCTCCCAAGGGCCAGGAGCGTCGGGGCAGCAAAAGTTCGGCCGGTGGCGGTACCATGATGTTGGATCTAGAAGCGGTTCCCCGGTACAGCGCCTCTCGCTTTTGACTGTTGGCTAGCTACTAATACTCCACTGCTAGCTAGTAGCAATAGTAGCACGAACAATCCTTTTGACGTTTTCTATTCATTTTTAGTTAGCTTGCTACTGCACTGCCAGTAGTGATCACAAGTCGAAGATATTGTCCATGGCGATCTGCTATGCCCATACAGTAGCTCGAAGCAAAATGAGCTACTACAATAGACTACTTCTTAGTAGCGGTAGACGCTAGACTAGCTCTGACCGCAGCTCGGCAAGAAACCCTAATTTTGGACCGACGGCGGACGATCGTAGCTTTGGAGAGACAGCCGAGTATCCAAAAATATTCGATTTGGGACATGCTGTTTAGAGGATTTTTGAATTAGTTTATAATCAGCCTTGTATATCCGAATGATGTTGGCGAAAGAATAGTAAATGGCGTTCGCCTTCGGAGCTTTTACCAGCACCGGATCTTTTCGGTTCCATGGTACCATTTTCACGTTGCCTCGCTGTAAGTGTTTATCTGGACCATGGCGATCGTCGTTTAACGGATCTCGAGTCTGCAGATCGTTCTTTGCGCGGAATTCGGGTTTAAGTGTGTAGGAAAGATAGAGCCGAGCAACAAAATCGAAGTTTGATGGGTTATACAGCGTTATATCCAATCTTAACATTTTGTTAGCGATGTGCTGCGGAGCTCTCGGGAAGTTTCTTCGCCTTTTATATCTTTTTTGGTGAATCCAATGGATATTCGTTGCAACTGGAGCTGTATTGGCCTCATGCGTAGCCTCCCTGCGTTAACCAATCCTTAAGCTCGTGACATAATGTTCTGAGTGTGAAACTCGTAATGGGAAGAAATCTTTTTGTTGTACTACTTAACACGCTGCTGTTACATCATTACGAGCATGCCTTGGATCCTCTTCTAACCTCTCCTTCTCGCTCTACGCCCTCTCTTTCAACACAGCGTGTTTCACTACCTTATACTTTCAACATGAATTTCGAGGAAAAAGAGTCCGATTACGGATTCATCTACAAGGTCTCTGGACCTTTGGTGGTTGCTGATGGCATGAGCGGAGCTGCCATGTACGAGCTTGTCCGTGTCGGACACTCCAAGCTCGTTGGAGAAATTATCAAGCTCGAGGGTGACACTGCCTCCATTCAGGTCTACGAGGATACTTCCGGTTTAACTGTCGGTGACCCTGTCCTTCGCAAGAAGCAGCCGCTTTCTGTCGAGCTCGGACCCGGTATCATGGGAACCATTTTCGATGGTATCCAGCGTCCTTTGGAGCACATTTTCCAGAACTCTGGTGATGTCTACGTCCCAAAGGGTGTGGATGTTCCTAACTTGTCCCGGGATGTCCGTTGGAAGTTTACTCAAGGCGACTTCAAGGAGGGACAGCCCATTGCTGGAGGCGACATTATTGGTGTTGTCTACGAGAACGAACTTATCGACTCGCACAAGATCCTTTGTCCTCCCAACGTTTACGGAATTGTCACCAAGGTTTACACCAGTGGCACTGATGGACAAGAAACATTCCTTGTCGACGATATCATCATGGACGTCTTTAACGAGGCGCAGAACAAGACACACAAGCTCACCCTCAGTCACTTTTGGCCCGTGCGTCGCCCCCGTCCCATTACCGAGAAACTCCCCGGCAATGCCCCTCTTATTACCGGACTTCGTGTCATTGATGGTCTCTTTCCTTCCGTGCTCGGTGGAACTTGTGCTGTCCCTGGTGCCTTTGGTTGCGGAAAGACTGTCATTAGTCAGTCTCTATCGAAGTTTTCCAACTCTGACGCTATCGTTTACGTTGGTTGCGGAGAACGTGGTAACGAGATGGCTGAAGTCTTGTGTGATTTCCCTGAACTTACCATGACTCTAAAGGACGAAATCACTGGTGCCGAGAAGGAAGTTGGTATCATGAAGCGCACCACGTTGGTTGCCAACACCTCTAACATGCCCGTGGCTGCCCGTGAGGCTTCCATTTACACTGGTATCACTCTTGCCGAATACTTTCGTGATCAGGGTATGAATGTTTCCATGATGGCCGACTCTACCTCGCGTTGGGCCGAAGCTCTTCGTGAGATTTCTGGACGTTTGGGAGAGATGCCTGCCGATTCCGGTTACCCTGCGTATTTGGGTGCCCGTTTGGCTGCCTTTTACGAGCGTGCCGGACGTGTCTCGTGCTTGGGTTCACCCAACCGTGAGGGAACCGTATCCGTCGTTGGAGCCGTGTCCCCGCCTGGTGGCGACTTTTCCGATCCTGTTACGGCTGCTACTCTTTCTATTGTGCAGGTCTTTTGGGGTCTCGACAAGAAGCTTGCTCAGCGTAAGCATTTCCCCAGTCTCAATTGGCTGATCTCGTACACCAAGTACATGCAGGTCCTTGAGCCTTACTTTAACGGTATGGACGACCAGTACTCGTACCTGCGAAACCAGGCTCGTACCATTCTCCAGCAGGAGGATAACTTGTCCGAAATTGTGCAGTTGGTCGGAAAGGAATCGCTCTCGGAGGATCAAAAGGTTGTCATGGAAGTTGCCAAGTTGCTTCGTGAAGATTTCCTTGCACAGAACGCTTTCACTGAGCATGACTACACTTGCCCGCTTCCCAAGACTGTTGGTATGCTCAAGGTCATTATCACCTACTACGATTTGTGCCAGAAGGCCATCGCGGACTCACCGTCGGATGCCAAGCTCACGTATGCGCACATCAAGACGGCCCTCTCCCCGGTTATCCAGAAGGTTGTTGATACCAAGTACGTTGACCCCAGGGCCCCTACCGAAGAGATTAACCAGGGCTATGGTAGTGTTGTCGAAGAGATGAAGCGAGAGTTCCAAGCCTTGACGGACGGCATTTAAGTATGGTTGATTGTTCCGCAACAATAGTCTACGCGTAGGATTTCCAATATCCAAATCTAAGAGTATGAATAATTGATGACACTTGAACGAGTACTCGTAGTCTGGACTCTGGACAGTCATACTCGTAGTTCCTTTGACACCATGTCTCTAGAACTTGTCTTTCTGATGTATATCTAGTAGAATGAATCTCGATGTGCAAGACAGTGTAAGCGATTGTTCCGTGTTTCACCCAGCAGCATAGTTTTAGTTTAGCTTATATGATTGGCTTCCCTTTTCGGTTCTCTCTCTATCCATATCGTAGTAGTGTCGCTTTCGCTTTACTCCTTCTTCTCGAACCACTTGCCAAAGGTTGTTCCAAAGGGCGTCATGACGCAAAGAGCGCCACCGACAATGTTTCCGAGCGTGACAGGGATCAAATTCTTCATGAACATTTGACCGACGGTAATTTCAGCTCCACGGAGCATGGCCAAGGGGATCATGAACATGTTGGCGACCGAGTGGTCCAATCCCAATGCGACAAATGCCGAAATGGGGAACCAAACGGCCGTCATTTTTCCAACCATGGTACTGCATCCAGACGCCATGTAGACGGCCATGCAGACGAGCCAGTTACCGAGCAAACCGCGGATAAAGGCGACTTCAAAGGTATTGGAGCACTTGGCGACTGCCACATTGACGGCACCCGGGGCAGCGCCGAGGGTTCCACTCTTGTAGACCAGGTACGCCAAGATAAGTGATCCAACAAAGTTTCCAAGGTAGGATGAAACCCAGTTTTTGATGAGGGCCTTTTTGGTTGTCTTTCCCTCCATAACGGCAGCCGTAACCAAGGCCGTGTTACCAGTAAACAGTTCCCCTCCGGTCACGAGTGTCATTATCAAGCCTAACGGAAGACCAAAGGCTCCCAAAATGATTTTTTGCAAGCCCGGATTGGAAGCCGCAATACCGGGACAAGCGCCTCCAATGGCAATGGCCAAGTAGGCTCCAAAGCCAATGTGACAGCCCGAAACGACACCCAGCTTGAAGATTTTGGAGGCAGGCGCTGCCGCCTTGGCAGCCCCCGCCGCAACGGCACCTTCGTAGAGCGCCACTGGTGATTTGAGGTCTGGAACGACGGCGGCAGCTGCAGCACTGGAGCCTCCGGTCGACATTTGGACGGCCATTTGACGCGCCGAAAAGGCAGTCGGAGTATTCAGAATGGCAAAGGCCGAGCTGGAAGCAGCGAGAAAGCAAACGAAAAGAGCGGAGCGCGTCAACATTGTGGGATAGATGGGATAGATGATAGACTACGTAGTCGTAACTGTGTCGGATTTTTTATTTTGTGAGGAAGTCTCGTTTGAGACCAGTTCGACCCGATGAAATTTGATCTTTTGATAAGTTTCCGGGTGCTTGTTGATTGGTCAATCCGGTCTCTTAAACGGTCTTAAAATAATCTAGAGTAACGATGGTTCGGTTTTCGCGTACAACACGTTAGGTCATCTCCACCGTTGCCCGCTAACCGCTTAATTCTAAGCACTCTGATTGGCTAAACTATGTCCGTTATCGAGACCCGTATTCTATTCCGGCCACTCGTCACGACGCTCCCGAATGGGCCACCGCTGTCGTAGAGTGAAAAAAGCAATTGCAATGCAATCCAACTTGACTAGTCTAGTCATTTGAACTTCAAAAGACGTCTCCTTCGTGCGTTCTATTTCCGATGGGAGGACGAACGTCGACGCCCTTTTTAAATAATAACGACTGTAACAATACGCAGAATCCCCAAAAACACAATGGTGAGTACCTTTGAGAGGGAGATCGAATTTACAAAGACTTCCCATGGTGCAACTCGTATTGTTGTTCAAGATTATGGTCAATGTGACCTGTTGCTAACACTTTCTGCCACGACAATTCCACTTTCTTCTATTTTTCAGGCGGAAATGGAGAAGGAAAAGTTCCTTGACGATGGTACACAATGTGCAAGAACCCACCCGACAAGCTCACTTCCGTCCCCATGGTAAGTGGTGGCTTGCATAAACTACTACCACATCCAAAATTGCCAATGTAACTTCTTTTTGGGCGCAGATTGGTGCGTAGGAGTCCGATGTAGACAAACATCTCTCCCGCCAGTGGAAGGGGCGACAGGATGCTCCATTCTCCTCTCTGTGCTTCCGTAAGTGGAAAACATGCTGGTTTGTCTGTAGCCATTGCCCATGAGTGATGCGACTACGGGGACTCGGCTGACACCCCGAGCGACGAGACAGTTGTTACTGATCGGATGAAGATTGGCACACGCATGCTGTTGCGAGAAATTGCAGCGGCAGCGGAATTTCGTACACGCAGTCTTCCAAAGCCTGCGCCAGCTACTGTTGCTGCAATCCCGGGTACTAATAATTCTTCCAGTAAGATCTACCGGCCACAGCTCGTCTCAGCAGCCCCTCCAGCAGCAGTACCAATAGCACTGCTAGCAGCTACTACGGCACCAATACTAGCATCACCACAAGAGGCAGCGCTGACAACACAACCAACAGTACACCGTCCCCACCTTCTGACGCCATTGCCAGCTAGTATACCACCGCAACCAACAACGCAGCAAGTGCTCGAAGAGTCGCCAGTGGCAATTGAATGCATTCGTAATAATGGTGGTGACGAGGCCAAGAAGCAAGGCCTCACCAGCACCATCAAGCATCTTGCACATGAAGCAATGTCATTTCTTCGTGGTCGTGGCAATACAGTTGAATTGAATCCTGTCACTGGTGGTGCTGGTTCTACGTGGACCCGAGTGCAGAAGACGTCTGACAGGACTTCTGACCCGACTGTTAGGAGAGTGAGAAAATCATGTGGCGATCATGTTCATGCGTCCACTGTAAACACCAGTGATAGCGTACGTGATAAGGTACTAGCACGCTCTACGCGTCCCTTTGTAGCACACCACTATTCAAGTATACTAGTAGAGGCAGTAGAAACCTTATTGTACTGAACTGGCATGACCAGATGAGGCTACAACAAGCAGGAGGCATGTGGCCTGCCACCCACCCGTCCGAGAAAGACGTCTGATCCAGTTTCCCGGGAAATGCCAATCACGCGTTTCCCCTTCCCTTCGCATGTTCGGCTTTCGATCGAGTGCCAGACACACATCCAACAAGCGAGCGGATTTCTGAGCGGTCATCGGAATGTCTCTGTAAGATTGACGATTTGCCCGTGTCAGCCTCCGGCGTTTTACCGGTAATGGACCGCTCTGTCGAGAGAGGATGCATCTCCGATGCTCACTTTCCTCGCTTCAGTCGCAAGGACCACCATCGAGCAACCTCGAATCATTCAATGGCCTTTAAAACAACCAAGTAATCAACATTATCATGATGATCTCTAAATCTACCTTTGCTCACTGGCTCTCGGTGATGGGCACGCCCGATGGCGCGGAAGAAGCAACGGAAACCAGGAACGCCTGGCATGTGTGATCTCGAAAGATTTTTTGACGGGAACCCCCGAGGACCTTCTCGCCTCCCTCGAGAAGACTCCCATGGGCACCATCATCATTCCTGTCATGAGGGAAGGCTCAATTGAACTCTACCTCGCTCACCATATCTGTCGCCTCACTCTTTCCTCCGTCCCGGTGACGGACTTGTGTGAGTTCTTCGCCATCGTTGGTGTGGACGCGACCCCGTTGCAGCCGAAACCCCAGATCATCCAAGTCCCTTTCGATTGGTTTGATCAAGAGGAAGACGTTGTTGTGACACCAAGCTTCAACCGCCTTGTCGAAGCCGTCACCGATGACGAGTTGTCCAAGCTCAACACCCTCGATCTCGAGGACTCGTTGTCGTTGAACAAGTCTTTCAAACCCCGCAAGGTAATGCCAATCCCACCAAACCTCGCTGCTACGATTGGACGTTACAAGCCCTCGGAAGTCGGTCAAATCTTCTCCGCCTGCGCTCAGGAGATCACTGACACCAGCACTAACCACTCTCATGACAACTTCGGCATTCAGTGGTCGATTCTCAACACTTCCGACAAAGTCGAAGTGGGATCGAGCACCGACCGAGCGAGAGCCTACTTGCCCATCCTTCAGTTCATCTGGACGTTCTTGAAGGGTACCAAGCAGTCCACCCCCTTTGTCAACACGGACTCGATGTAGATCAGCGCTGACCCGAGAGTTATCAACAAGCTTTCTCGCATCAAACGTTGTTTCCTCTCCGATTTGCTGGTTCCTCCTGCCGCCAACGATCTACCCCTACCTCCACTCCCTCCTGCCGACGTGAGCTCCATCCTCCAAATGATGGCGCCAGCAACTCGGAGAACAGTCTGCGACGCGTGAGCTCCTTGCCCAGCTGGAGGAAGGCCACACGAAACTGTCCACCAAAGGCAGCTCGAGGGTAACATTCTGGACTCGCCTGCCCGAGTTTATCCGAAAATTGATCCTCGCTGCCTCTGTCTCGGCACTTGACACCGAGATCCCAACGGAACCAAATGAGGAATTCAAGGTCTTCCTCGAGTCTCCGAAGCAGCACAATCAATCCATCCTCCTAAATTCTCTCGGGGGGCTCGAGACGCCTTCCTCTCCTCGTTGACCAACAGCTCGCCAACAGCTTGTACAACGGCCAACTCCAAGGCTTCAACGTCCACAAACCTGGCTCCTTGTTGCTTTTCCACACGAGGCAATCCGACAATCTCAGCGAAATCATGAGCCAACTCGAGCTTGAGTTGCACCTAAGCTCCTCTACTGGCCTCACCGACGCCAAAATCGAGAAACTGGTCAAGCGAACGGTCAGCAGAGTGCGCACGATATCCCGAATTTGCGCGCCCAACTGTTGAACTTCCTCGGGATCATCAACTTTCTCTTCACCAAAGAGTCGTTCCTCTAACTCGAACCTCGCGATATGGATTCCTTTCATCAACAGGAATCTGATTCAGATAAGCCGCACTCATCTGCAAGACCCAAAGTTCATTGCCACTTTGTCGACTATTATCGACCAAAAATTCCAAGGTTTCTTGTTGCATTGCACGAATGCCCATGGCCGAAGACGTTCGGAAGTTCGTCTTCAACTTCGAACACTACTGCAAATAAGTTACATTCGGCACAACCATGAGTGTAATCTTGGCTCTTGAGGTAGCCTTCTGTATCGCACAACCACCAACCCCAAAGAGCGGATCGCCAAGCGAAAAACGAAAAGCCGGCGACGGCACTACCCCTCCTCCCAAGAAGTTGGAGTTGTCAAAGCCCTTGAAGAACACAAGGCAAGTTGATGAATGGAAGACGGACACCGCAGGCCTCCGCAAGCTCCGGGGCGACATGCAGAACGTCCATCTGTTTTCCACCACCCCCAGGTGCCCACAACTCATCTGTCACGCCAGCATCGACCAGAGACTCCGCCTCGGTCGTACAAACAGTGCCCAGTGGCCTCCCCACTGTTCAGTCGTCTGCCAGAAGGGTTTTCCAGCCAGCTCGGAATCCCCACTGTCATACCAACACAAAGCAGGCTCCTTCACCAACACTCACCACCATCAGCCACCAAACCATTTGTTACAACAGCCAGTAGCCGGAGGCAACACCTCTGACAATGGGTTCACCGTGGAGGCCAAGCGGATTCTCCAATCCAGGCCTCGACCAGAGGTAACAACTGGGCCACCCCCAGTTTCCCCAGCCAAGGGCAACTCCGTTGCCCCGACTCCATCATCGCCGCTACTACTACAGCCAGCCCAAGCCCCCAAATTGCCGCAACCAAATCCGATATTCTTGGCAGCCATCAAGGACGCCCTAGCCTGGCATCCTCCCACGCGGTCCAAACCCGTCTTCAAATTCAAGTTGACCAAATTGACCGCCCGGACAAACCTCAAGATCCTCGAGTGGTATAACTATGACTTGCAGGCAATCCTCCTTGAGGACGCCCACTCGCCGCTTTGCCCAGGCAGTGAGTTTGCCCCACCACCATCCTTGATCCCGAACTACAGGGCCACCCTCTGTGGTCGCGAGCCAAGAAGACACTGATGCACAGCCCCCACCTCCCGGTGGAACCGATCGAGGAGGAACCGCGCCTCCAGGACCTCCTCGAAGCCATCAAGTTTGGCAACCACAAGTCCGCCACCAAGGACGGCCTGAAGCTCTTGTCGATCTTCGGGAAGGAGGTCGAGAAAGGCTGGCAGCTGACGCTACCAATCTTCGCTCTCCAACACCTCCGCCCTGGGGCAGTCATGGGCCCAGTTGGCATTGTCAGCCAAGACTCTATTGGCGCTTTTGGCCATCGGCTCCTCAAAGACCAACCAATAAGCCACTTCAAGATCTGTTTTACAGACGCGAGAAGTTGATACAAAAGTACGGAAGCGAAAATGATATAAATTAGAACTGTGAGCTTATTTTGTGTTGCGCAAATCCGTAGATTTGTCACTGGTTATCTAAACTAAACCTACTGCTCTCACAGGGAGCAAGTAGGATGGACACGATCACGCTAATCGTGAACGCATCAAGGGTCATATGCCCTCATGATACAACCCGCTTACAGCGGGAACAAACAACAATGACTCTCCTGATCATTGTATACAGACACTGGAAATATAGATATAGGTACTCACGATTGACCAATAGAATAGGTATTGGTCCAAGCTGGCACATAGAATCCGGAAGATGACTTTCGCGCCGGCCTCTATTATTGTCCCATGAGACAACAATCAGACACGAACCTCCTGGAATCTTGTCAGCGATTGCCGAAGGCACACCGGCGGAGAGGTTGACTGTCCTTGGCTGGATGATCGACACCCAACGCTTGGTGATCAGCCTCCCCGCCAACAAATTCATCATGTGGACGGCCAATATCAACGACCTCCTGCTGTCCAAGGGTCGCCGCGTCAAGCAACAAGCTCTGGAGACAATGGTTGGAGGACTCCAGCACGTCGCCAACATTATGGTCCAAGGGAACTATTTCCTTGACCGTCTTCGAAGCGCAGTGCTCCGCGCTGACAAGTTCACCAAGTCCACCCTTCTTTCCTCCAAGGAGATGAAGGACCTGGCACTCTGGAAGGACTTCCTGGTCGTCTCCCACACCGGCATCAACCTGAACCTTCTGACGACCCAAGAGCCATACAATATTCTCCGGACCGACGCTTGTGAGCACGGTCTTGGCGGCTACTCGCTCAAAACGGGTCGGGCTTGGCGCTGGGATATCCCTTTGCATCTCCGAGGGCGCAGCCGACGCTTGTGAGCACGGTCTCGGTGTTTACTTGCTCAAAAAGGGCTGGGCTTGGCGCTGGGAGATTCCCTTGCATCGTAAGTCAACCAACTTCCTCGAGTTTCTGGCCTGCGTGGTTGGGATTATGCTAACAGGTTTCCAAGAGCGTCGGCACTACTTTGGAGAACACTGGAAGAATGGATTGTGGATCACCATGTGACACAATCTAATCAACAATTAGATGAGTGGATGAACGCGCACACGGGGCAATAACTATAACAATGAAAGTAGTTGAGTGAAGAAAACACCAGATGCTCTTTGATCGATCCAAGCAAACGAATGCTCACGAACACGATAAAGAATATTTGCAAAGTGGATAAATAAAATGTGAGTGTGGTGCAAACAGAAGTTTGCATTTGACCACATTATTCTACAACTACGCTAATCTAGGACTTTTCTACTGCGGCTACAGAGCGCACGTAGGAATGGACGTTCGCATCCAGGACCTTGCTTTTTCTCATATTGTAAATAAATGCCCCATTGACTGGGACTAGCAAATGTAGACTTGGAGATGCTCTTGGCATCCTCTTGATGTAAAACGGGTAGTAGGTAAATAGATACCTCAAATAGAAAGATGAAATGAAATGTATAGATCCACTCGTGACAGGGTACGAGCGTGGA
>Ga0307978_1000838_pt1 | contig 24487 bp, 19 predicted proteins | sample OrgLakmetage1056_FD_203151 | JGI IMG/M metagenome (GOLD analysis project Ga0307978, IMG submission 203151) | Saline water microbial communities from Organic Lake, Antarctica - #1056 | ecosystem: Environmental > Aquatic > Non-marine Saline and Alkaline > Saline | place: Antarctica: Organic Lake...
AAAAAAAACTTACGCTGAGACTTTATAACATGGAACAAACACCTGAAAGGCAAGTAGGTTCAATACGGGAGAGTGGGCAACAATAATCAGAATTAATTGTAGATTAAGGTAGTTCGGTTTATATTTAAAACTGCAATTCACTAACCTAGTACCAAAAATGAGCAGAAAAAAAGGTTTTTTTCAATCGCGTAATCCTGTTATGGGTGAAAAGGCTTTTCAGCGGGCCTCCAATGAAGTTTTAGATGCTGACATGACACAGGCGGGATCTCATACAGATCGTATGACCGTATCCGGCGCTGTAAACAAGTCCCTTTTGCTGGGTGCACTGATGGTTGCTACCGCTGTGCTTAGCTATGCTGCTGCCAATCCGATTCTGATGTGGGGCGGCGCAATCGGTGGGCTTATTGTAGTCCTGATTGCCTCCTTTAAATTAGAGTATTCCCCAATTTTGGCGCCCATATATGCGGCCCTGGAGGGTTTGTTTGTTGGAGGTATTTCAGCTGTGTATGCAAGTGCTTTTGACGGAATAATTTTTCAGGCGGTAACGCTGACCAGTGCGGTATTCTTCCTAATGCTGTTTTTCTATAAGACGGGCATTATTAAGGTGACCCAGAAACTGCGGAGCGGTATTATAATGGCTACCGGCGCCATATTCGTAGTGTACATGCTGAACTTTGTACTGAGCTTCTTTGGCATTAATTTGCCCTATTTGCACGAGGGAGGGATGATTAGTATCGGCATCAGCTTGCTTATTATTGCCGTGGCGGCTATGAATTTACTGCTGGACTTTGACAACTTTGATAAAGGGGAGAAATACGGTGCGCCTGCCTACATGGAGTGGTTCTCAGCTATGGGGCTGCTCATTACACTGGTCTGGCTCTACATCGAGATACTTCGGTTAATTTCTATATTCTCGTCTAGCGATTAAAAGTGGTTGGATAAGCGTGTTTGGAGTAAATCTTACCTTGTAGGTTACCTCTAAATACCTGTAAGCGCAGCCCTGACCATCACGCTCTTAGCATATAAAAACGCAGGGAACCGTTAGTGTTCCCTGCGTTTTTTATATTTTGGAACGATTTCAAGGATAAGTGCCGCCTTGTGGCTGAGGCGAAAGACCCTGTCAAAATTTCGATTGTTTCCTAACCAAAAGCGAATTTATATGAAACAGGAAGAACGTAATGCGCTAAAGTCAAAGATAGAGGTGGCCATCGTAAAGACAATGGACGAGGTAGCGCGTTTGGAGGAAGCAACGAAGCCAATTGCACCGGAAAACTCAATCGGGAGAGTGAGCCGTATGGATGCAATCAATAACAAAGGGGTCTCTGAGGCAGCCCTGCGTTCTTCTAAGCGTAAGCTTACGAACTTAAAAATCGCATTGACTAAGGTAGGTGCTGAAAGTTTTGGCATGTGCACCCGGTGTAAACGACCTATTGCACCTGCCCGGCTGATGTATATGCCTGAAAGCACTAAATGTGTAAGATGTGCAGATAAATAACACGGCCTTTGCTTTCGTGTATGGCTAAAAGCAATAGTACAGGAAGGTTATCTTTTTACACTAAAGTCAGCCACTGTTGGGATCGTATGATAAGTGACGCGCGTTTAATAAGTGTTGTGTTTGGCTAGCAGCCTGTCGGAGATGTGCTGATGCGGCGAGAGCGAGCAAATATTGTTCTGAACAAGGCGCGAAGAAGGAACATAGCCTGAGCTACGTGACTGACACTGCCCGTGTCTCTTCGCCTGTGGGCTTTGGCCACCGGAGACCGTACTTAGGTACTAAGGCAGGCGGAGTGAGCAACGAAGTGCAGAATAATATTTGCCGTTCGCAGACCATTGAGCGCCTCTCCGACAGGCTGCTAGGGCAGTGATTTTTTCTTTAGTCGACCCGCCCGTGTCTCGTCGCCTGTAGGCTTTGACCACCGGAGACCGTACTGACTAAGGCAGGCGGGGGCGAGGAGCCTGTCCCGCAAATTTGCGGGATTCGTGCTCTTAGTGGGGCTAAGGGCGGCGGTTCCTCAACGCTGGATAAACTAAAACAGGGTCACTGCACCGAAGCGCAGCACCCTGTATAACCCCAAAAAACCAAATGAAAACAATCTACATATATCTAGAATCTCCCGCAGGAGACTTAAAATAACGTTCAATCAAGGTTTTGTAAATTATATATAATCAACGAAACAGGATCACAAATAGTTATAGGCTGGAGACACTTTGAATGTCTCGGAACCTACATTTTAGATGTATATTTCGTTAGGTATAAAGGTATAAGCTAAATCGTGATCGTAAATGTAATAAAAATTAGTTTTTATCAAAAACTCGAACGCATTTTTACATACCTTATGTTTTCTACAAACTTATCTTGGTGCTTGAATTTGAGGGTATAACATCAAAAATATAAAAAAGTTGGCGAGAATAAAGAAAATATTTGCTTGCAGTAACTGTGGTGCAACTTCGCCAAAATGGATTGGTAAGTGCCCACATTGTAGTGAATGGAATACCTACATAGAGGAAGTTATTTCGAAAGATACCACGACAGAGTCTAAAGACCGAAGCTGGAGGACCTCGGAAAAAGTTTCTAAGAACAAACCGGTTCCATTGACCGAAATTAAGACAGGAGAAACGACTCGTTTGATTACGCCTGATGCTGAACTTAACCGAGTTCTGGGCGGCGGGATTGTACCGGGCTCCCTGGTCCTTATCGGAGGGCAGCCAGGCATTGGGAAATCAACGCTGCTGCTGCAACTGGCACTGCAGGTCTCATTCACTATACTCTACATATCAGGTGAAGAGAGCGATGAACAAATCAAAATGCGCGCTGACCGAATCGGAGGCGAGGCTTCCAACTGCTACATCTTATCAGAGACGAATACGAATAAGATTCTAAAACACGCCCAAAATCTAAGGCCATCACTTGTTATTATTGACTCCATTCAAACCTTATCGAGCCCCCATATCGACTCTATGCCGGGCAGCGTTTCTCAGGTTCGGGAATGTGCCGGAGAATTACAGCGTTTCGCCAAAGAGGAGCATATTCCGGTATTCCTCATTGGGCATATCACAAAAGAGGGATCAATTGCAGGGCCGAAGTTGCTGGAACACATTGTGGATGCAGTGTTGCAATTTGAAGGTGATCGAAATTACACCTACCGTATTCTGCGTACCATCAAGAACCGATTTGGCAGTACAGATGAATTAGGAATTTACCAAATGGAGGCCAGCGGGCTGAGAGAGGTCTCCAACCCATCCGAATTATTGCTTTCTCAGAAAGATGAAGACCTGAGCGGTAGTGCGGTAGCCGCCACGATTGAGGGGCTGCGACCGATGCTGATTGAAACACAGGCACTGGTCAGTACTTCTGTCTACAGTGCGCCTCAGCGTTCCGCTACTGGTTTTGACCTAAGGCGCCTGGGGATGCTGTTGGCCGTTTTGGAAAAGCGGGCAGGGCTTTTCTTTGCTCAAAACGACGTGTTCCTGAATATTGCGGGCGGCATCCGGGTGGACGACCCTGCAATTGATTTATCTATTGTCGCCGCTTTGATTTCCTCATTGGAGGATGTAGCGATACCTACGGATGTTTGTTTTGCAGGCGAAGTGGGGCTTTCTGGTGAAATCAGAGCGGTCAACCGGGTGGAGCAGCGCATTCAGGAGGCTAACCGGCTGGGCTTTAAGGAAATTTACATTTCTAAGTATAACACCAAAGGATTGGACGGAGGACGTTATGACATCAAAGTAAAAGCGGTATCTAAGGTGCAAGAGCTTTATTACGGTTTGTTCAAGTAAACCTCTGGCAGAAATAACTTGTTCTTTTTGATATGAATACCGCCAAATATCCTGTATTGCTTTTTGATGGCGTTTGTAACCTCTGCAACAGCTCTGTACAGTTTATTATAGAGCGGGACCCTGATGCCCATTTCCGGTTCGCTTCTTTGCAATCGGATGAGGGTAAAGCTTTGCTGGACAGTTTTGATGACCGGCCTTTAGATTTAAGCTCCGTTGTGCTGGTACAGGACGGTCAGTTATATGCTCGTTCTGAAGCAGCGCTGCGCGTCGCCCGGCAGATGGAAGGTCTCTGGTCGTTACTTTATGCCTTCATCGTGGTGCCCGTCCCTATCCGTGATGCGGTCTATAATTGGATTGCCCGCAACCGGTACCGCTGGTTTGGCAAGAAAGAGGCCTGTATGATTCCTTCGCCGGAGCTAAAAGCCCGGTTCTTATAGGTCATGGTAGTACTTGAAGAACATATTGTACCCATGGGGACTAAGCCGGTACGCCTGAGCGATTATGTGCACCTGGCATTCGAAACCATTCCCAGTCGTAAAGGGGGTAAAAAAGCCATTGAGCGGGGCGCGGTACGGGTAGACGGTCAGGAGGGCACAACTGGAATATGGGTGAAGCCAGGCATGCACCTTGAGCTGCTGAACCTTGATCCAGTAAAGCCCAAGCCCTTCCCATTAGAGATTCCTATTCTGTACCAAGATGATTTTTTAGCGGTCGTTCATAAACCGCCTGGTTTGCCGGTGAGTGGAAATCACTACCGCACTCTGGTGAATGCGCTGGTTGGGCAATTGCAGCCTTCTCCTGTCAATGATGCACTGCCATGGGGCATGCCGGTACACCGGCTGGACGCCCCCACTTCGGGGCCTGTGGTTGTAGCCAAAAACCGCTCGGCCCAAGTCCGGCTGGGTAAAGCTTTCGAGGAGCGCCAACTCCGGAAAGTCTATCAGGCTATCGTTTGTGGCCGCACAGAGCGTGAAGGTCGCATTGACCTGCCCCTGGACGGTAAAGAGGCCTTAACCACATTTCGTACACTGGAAGAATGCCACTCTCTGAATTGCGAATGGCTGTCCTGGCTGGAGCTGCATTTACACACCGGGCGCACCCACCAATTACGCCGACATCTGGCACATCTGGGTACGCCCATTCTTGGTGATGAAGCATATACACCCGCCGGCCAGCCCCTGTTGCGCAAAAAAGGGCTGTTCCTGTGCGCGGTAGCGATTGCTTTTGACCACCCTTGCCAGCCGGGCAGAGTGGAGGTACAGGTCCCGCCCCCTGATAAGTTCAGAAAAATGATGGAACGCTCTGAAAGTCTCTATTTGCGAAGCAAAAAGGGCTAACTTGAATTTTAAGAACAGGTACAAAAGATCACCAAATCAAGAAGAGCGATGGGTATAGAAGAGGCAATCATACAGGAACTTAAGGCCCAGACCATGAGAGAAGGGCGTAATACAGGCATTCAGAAAGGTCTTGAAAAAGGCCGTGAAGAGGGTCGCGAAGAAGGCAAATGGCAAAAAAAAACACGCCTGTTTGTTTTTCGGGCAGACCGCAAAGGGATGTCTGTAGCGGATATTGCAGAGCTCGTTGACCTGCCTTCAATAGAAGTGGAAGCACTCATCAGAGAGGTCAGGCTAAACCCTCCGGAAGAACATTAGCGTGCAATTCAACGATGTTAAATTTTGGAAAGGTCGCGTGGTCGCCCAGTTTTTTTCGTTTATCAATAAGCTAAACATCAAATTATGAGATCACTTATGCTAACCGCTCTGCTGCTCATAGCAGCGACTTCACTTTCCGCCCAACTCCGCCCGACGATCAGTCTCTCTGCCGGGGGTAATATTTCGACGGTACGATGGTATAATCCATTTGAATTGAATGGGCAGACCATACCCTCAAATGAGTATGAGGAAACCGCTTTTGGGTTTCAGGCAGGTTTGTCTGTTGAACTGCCCATCTCCTCAATCTTTGGAGTTGTAGTCTCCCCCACATTTTCCCGACGAGGTTTTAGTGTCAATCAAGAAGTATCCGGAGTGGCCTCTCGGGTCCGCCTTGATTATTGTGATTTACCTGTATTGTTCCGGGTTGCTCCCACAGACCGCTTTTTTATCGAAGCAGGCCCTGCCATCAGCTATAGGTTTCGGGCAGAAACGATTGAGGAAGGAGAACCTGTTGGGAATGAGGAAATAATAGGAAAGCTTTATAATGATTTCGATTTATCAGTCGTGCTGGGGCTCGGCTATGACGTAAACGAACGGTTTACTGTCAATTTGAGGGCTTACCACGGCTTCCTGAAGATTATAGATACTCAATTTACAGATGGGAACGGAGAAAGCTTAGTCGATGGCAGTGAGCCCAAACTCCTCAATCAGTCCCTACAGTTGAGTGTCCAATATGCCATTTTAAATCCGTAAAGATTTAACCCATATAGCCCTTTATCCAGCCAAGATTTAGAGGCCCGCTACAAATCTATAAAGTAGCGGGGCTTTAAATTTCCCCCTTTTTCCTAAAAGCCCTACTTTCGCGCATTCAGAGTTTGCTTGGAGGGGAATTAAAGGTTGCTCCAGGCAAACGCCTATTTGGAGGTACGCTAAAAAACAGATCATGAGTAAGCGCACGGAAGTAAAAACAATACTTGAAGATTTCAAGCCGCTGATTGGGCAGGAACTTACCGTTATGGGGTGGGTGCGGGCGTTCCGTTCCAACCGGTTTATTGCCCTTAATGACGGGACGAGCATGGGCATGCTTCAAGTAGTGATCGACTTCGAGCAGATGGACGAAGAGGTGCTCAAGCAGATTTCCTTTCACGCTTGTATCAAAGCCACTGGTAAGTTGGTAGAGTCTCAGGGGGCCGGGCAGGATGTAGAGCTGCTGGCAGATAATGTGGAAATCCTGGGCGCCGCTAATCCTGAAGAATATCCAATGCAGCCCAAAGCGCAAACTTTGGAGTTCATGCGTGAAAAAGCGCACTTCCGGATGCGTACCAATACCTTTAGTGCGGTGTTCCGCATCCGGCATGGTGTTGCTTATGCGGTACATAAGTATTTCAATGACAACGGTTACTTCTATATGCACACGCCCATCATTACCGGTAGTGATGCGGAAGGGGCCGGGGAGATGTTCCGGGTGACCAATTTTGATATCAGCAATCCGCCGCGCACTGAAGAGGGCGAAGTCAACTTCAAAGAGGACTTTTTCGAGAAGCCTACCAATCTTACTGTATCTGGTCAGTTACAGGCCGAGATTGGGGCACTGGCATTGGGGAAGGTCTATACCTTCGGGCCGACCTTCCGGGCCGAAAAATCCAATACTTCCCGCCACCTGGCTGAGTTTTGGATGATTGAGCCGGAAGTCGCCTTCTACGATATTTTTGATAACATGGACCTGGCAGAAGACTTCTGCAAGTATCTCATCAACCATATCCTGGATAACTACTCCGCTGAGCTGGAGTTCCTGGACCAGCGTATTCAAAAGCTGGAGCAGAACATGCCTAAAAATGAGCGCCGTGCAATGGGCCTCATAGAAACACTCCGCTTCGTCGCCGATAATGACTTTGAGCGCATTACTTATACCGATGCGGTCAATATCCTGCGCAACTCCAAGCCTTACAAAAAGGGCAAATTCGAGTACGACGTGGAGTGGGGTAAAGACCTGCAGGCGGAGCACGAGCGCTTCCTGGTAGAGAAAAAATTCAAAAAGCCGGTGATTGTACGCGATTACCCCGCCTCTATCAAAGCCTTTTATATGCGCATGAACGATGAGCAGGAAGGGGTACCGGAAAAAACGGTAGCGGCGATGGATGTCCTCTTCCCGGGAATAGGCGAAGTCATCGGTGGTTCGCAGCGCGAGGAGCGCCTGGAGGTGCTCAAAGGACGTATGGCAGAGATGGATGTGTCTGAAGAAGAACTTTGGTGGTACCTGGAATTGCGAAAATTCGGTGGAGCGCCCCACGCTGGCTTCGGACTGGGCTTTGAGCGCATGGTCCTGTTTATCACCGGCATGAGCAATATCCGCGACGTGATTGCTTTCCCCCGAACACCGGGCAATGCCGAATTCTAAACAGGCGTATTACGGGAAACGCTGATAACGCACGAGGGGCTGCAGATGAAAACTGCAGCCCCTCGTTATATCAGTCCGTTGGTGCGGAATTGCGCCGTAAGAAAAGGGCAACAATTGCCGAGGTGACGACTCCCATAATGATGGCCCCAATTCCACCCTGCATCATATAGGATTGCAGATTGAAGTATTCAGCAGCGGCTTCCGGCGAGTCATAATAGCCAACATCTACCGAATAGGCAATCGCATTGGGAAAGTACGCCGGCGAGATCAACGCATGCGTAATCCACTGTGTGAGCGGGCTAAAGAGCGCAACAACTATACTAATGATAAGCCCGGACATAAAACCTTGCTTCCAGGTCATTTGCCCGCCGAGTTGTTGGCGCTTTTCCCGCAGGGCGAAGACATAAACGGTAATGGCGACCACCGCAAAAATGTTGGTCATGTAGGGATGTTGCTCAATTTTAGGGCCGTGCCAGCCCATGGCTTTCTCAAAAACCATCCAGCCCAGCGCTGCTGCGCAAAATATTAGACCCCATTTAATTTCTGTTGCATATTTTTTCATGACTAAGACCTTTTGTTCCGGACTAAGTTAATCAATAATCCAACTTAACCGGGTAGAGGTTTTCTTCAGCGAAGGCATCCAACCACGCTCCGGGCCAGCGCATCAATCAGATCCTCTGCCAAGTCATCATCATCGGGCAGGTCGCTGAAGGTGGTCTCTGAAATGTGAGATGGAATGGCACGCGTATCCCCCGAAATCTCGATTTGCTCATCCCGGGCTTCCACCTGGTCCGAGAAGGAGCAGCCGGTCATCGTGCATTGCCCACTTTGATTGATGATGCTTACCGATACGGAAAGGCTCGCTCGCTTATGGTGCGTGATATAAGCAACGGTGCCGGACACCTCTTCGTAAATGGGGACTTCATACGTATTGCCACTTGTATCCCGCTTCGTTTCGTGCCTGGTAATGACCTCTTTGGTGTGGCGGTCTTCGCTACTGTTTTCCCATTCGTCAACATCTACATTACTGAAGTTGATGCGCACGATGCAGTCAGCCTTTTCCGGGTGCAAGTTGTTACTTAGTTGATAAAAGTACCCAGATGGCCCATTGAGGTTACCGAGCGCCTGCTCAGTATCAAAACGGTAGAAAAAGGGCGGATCCAGTTCCACCCGGGCTAGCAGCGTACCGCCCGTTCGGGCCCATTTTAACAAAGAGTCAAGTGGATTCCCCGGTGCCGTGTCGGCATATCCCTCCGCAGACTTAAAGTCAAAATAAGCAGACTGAGCGGTGACTTTCCGGCCGGTGGAATCGAATTCCTGCATTTTGTGCAGTCCCTGGTCCAGATAGGCTTGGTAGATTAGGGGGCGGGTACGTTGGTATTCACTTTGGAGCCCATCCAGCTCGTACTGCAGGGTGCCTTTGAGGTAGGGCAGGGCAGGAGCGAGCTGCTTTTGCAACTTTACATTACGCTCCAGTGCCTCCGCCCAGTCGGCGGGACCATCGGAGGCATAGAGTTGATCGCGCTTATCGTGCTCGCGTTGCAGGATTTGCTCTGCCGACCGGCGCATCAGCACATGGAGTTCGGGGTCGCCCTGACTATGCTCAAACCGGGCAAGGGCTTTTTTGAAAGCCCTATCATACTCCCCGGCTTCAAAGGCCTCCCGTGGCGACTGGCAGGCAGCGAGCATCAGCAGTAGCAGATAAACAGGCTTTTTCATACCAAGGGTTTTGCTATAAAACTACGATCCCCTGGGGATTACCCGGCTCATGGTTACCGGCTTTAGCATCCTTTTAACGGTTGTCAGGGGGCTTTTATAAAGCGCTTAACGTTTCGGTATGACTTGCTCCAGTATCCACGCAATGCCCATCACCAGCACACACCCAATCAGGTTCAACCACAGATAGGCGATATTAATCACACCGGTAGAGTTGAGTGTGAAAATCACGAGTACAATGGCCTCTCCAATCAGGGCACCGATGAAAACAGCCCGGGCGCCCACTTTTTTCATAAAGAAAGCCACCACAAAAATACCGAGGATGGCGCCGTAAAAGAGGGAGCCGATGATGTTGACCGCCTGAATGAGGTTCTCAAATAAATTGGCCGTAGCAGCGAAAATCAGTGCAATCCCCCCCCAGACTACGGTAAATGCTTTGGAGGCATTCAGATAGTGCCGGTCACTCTTGTCTTTGACCAAGCTGCGCCGGTAGAGGTCAACCACCGTAGTAGTCGCCAGCGCATTCAGCTCTGAAGCTGTAGAGGACATAGCGGCGGAGAAAATGACCGCAAGCAGCAACCCGACGAGCCCTACCGGCAGGTATTCAGTTACGAACGTAATGAATACATAGTCCGTATCCTTAATCTTCGAGGCCGGGTCGGCTTGAAGGATGAGATCTTTGGTGGCGGTGCGCAGTTCTTTATCCGTTTCCCGCAGGGCGGTCAGCCGCTCCTGTATAGTTGCAATAGCCGGTTCGTTTTCCATGTCAATCGCATCCATGAGCGCCCGTACTTCCCCCTGTTGAGTTAGGAAGAGCGTATTATGCTGCGCTTGCAAGTCGGCGAGATCGTCCGCATATTCGGTATTTTCCAGCTTCTCCAGATTGGCCGAGTTGAAGTGAATAGGGGGCTGGTAGAATTGGAAAAAGACAAATACCAGGATACCCACGAATAGCACTAAAAACTGCATCGGCACCTTCAGAATACCATTAAAGAGCAGCCCCAACCGGCTTTCATTTAGGGATTTGCCGCTCAGGTAGCGCTGTACCTGTGACTGATCGGTGCCGAAGTAAGACAGGAACAGAAAGACCCCGCCGATCATGCCGGACCAGAAGTTGTACCGGTTGGACAAATCAAACTCGAAGTCCACTACATTGAGCTTGCCCATCTTGCCGGCCACGCCCACGGCATCACTAAAATCAACATCCGGCGGCAATTGGAAAATCAGGATCATTGCCGCGATGAACATGCCCGACAGGATGACAATCATCTGCTGCTTTTGGGTCACGCTTACGGCTTTGGTGCCGCCCAGCATCGTGTAAAAGATAACCAGCGCACCAATAAAGAGGACCGTCCACCGCAGGCTCCAGCCCAAAATCGTAGACAGAATAATAGCCGGCGCGTAGATGGTCAGTCCAGCGGCCAACCCCCGCTGTATAAGGAACAGGATGGCCGTGAGCGTGCGGGTACGGAGGTCAAAGCGCCCTTCAAGGTACTCGTAAGCAGTATATACCTTGAGCCGATAGTAGATGGGCAGTACAAACACACAGAGGATAACCATGGCTACGGGGAGCCCGAAGTAGAATTGCGCAAAGCGCATTCCGTCCTCATAAGCTTGCCCGGGCGTGGATAAAAAGGTGATGGCACTGGCCTGGGTGGCCATAACCGATAAACCGATCGTCCACCACGGGAGGTCGCGGTCGCCTAGCAGATAGCTTTGTACGTTGTCTACGTTGCGCGTATGCCATACGCCATATGCCACGATACTCAGCAGCGTGCCCAGCATTATTATCCAGTCCAGTGTTTCCATGTGTACTTTGGTTAGTCTTTGTTGTGAGGTGCAATTAAGACCGAAAGGGATTCCAGTCTAGAGCAGATTTGGAGGTGATTTACGACGTAAAGGTTGCTCCAAACATCTCTTAGGAATAGGCTTTGGTAAACCAGTAAAAGAGTATGATGATAATGGCGTGCAAAATCAGTACAAATAAGTACATCCGCTTCCACGTTTTTAAAATGGGCGGTGGCCCGTCATCGGGCAAAGGTTGGTGGTCTTGGTAGTCGGGCATGGATATGCGATTGTTTTTTAGAGCGTGTTGGGACATTAGTAATCAATCTGTCCCGGTGCACCGGGATAAGTTTTCAATCAGAAGACCAAAATCCCAACACGCTCTTAGTTCTGAACGGCTAAAATAGTAGGATATGCCGGAATGGACAATTTTGATTCCGGATTGTTGCGTCGTGTTTAAGCATTCCGGCTTTGGAACTGTTTTGCCAATTTTTTAGTTTTATTGGCAAAATGAGGATTATGGAAGTCAAAATAGACAAGTTTGGGCGCATTCTGATCCCCAAAAAAGTCCGGGAGGAACTGGGGTTGAAGCCTGGGCAATACCTGGAAATAGGGCAGGTGAATGAGCAAGAAGGTATTTACTTAAAAAAACAACCCTCAGCTTTGCCTCAATTAACCCATTCTGCTAAGGGTTTTCCATTTTTTTTATTTGAGGAAAGCCTGGAAGAAGAGGACGCCCCTGATGCCGCAGAGCTGATCAAGGCCTCACGCGAGGAAAGAGACCAAAAAATAATGGGGTTATGATCAGGCATTATTTTGACACTTCTATCTTGCTTCCTGCATTGGTTTCGGCACACCCTCAGCACAAAGCAAGTCTGCAACTAATGGACGAAGCGCTTAGCAGTGGTGTTGGCGTTACCTCCGTTACACATACTTATGCCGAATTGTATTCAAACCTGACAAAGCTGCCCAAAGGATTAGCTATTCCACCGGATTTGGCTTTCCAGATGATTACAAACGAGATTGGGGCTATTTTTGAAATTGTCGAATTGACCAGGTCAGACTACGAAGACGCCCTCCACCGCTGCGCCCAAAAGGGCCTGGTTAGTGGGGTGGTTTACGATGCGCTGCACCTGCAGGCGGCTTTGAAGGCCGAGGCATCAGTTCTGTATACCAATAATTTTTCCGATTTCGAACGCCTCCTCGATCCTGCCGATAAAATTGAACTGAAAGCTGTACCTTAGTGACGGAGAAAAAATCAATGATGCAATTTTGATGCGCTAAAATTTTCTAAACAACTGATCAGAGTGAGGTTGCGTGAAAACATTTGCGAATCCTAAAGAAAATTGCATCATTTATTTCCGTCCAACTACTTAGAGCATGTTTGGAGTGGGTTCGTCATGAAAATCAAGGAGTTGTGGTTCTGGCTAAGTCCTTTTTGGCGCATTTGGCGGAGCCTGCCCCGCGAAATTGCGGGATCAAATAAGTATTTTTCCATGACGTCCCGTATTTTTACGGGATTCACAAGGCTTTGGTTGTCAGCCGAAGTGCACCTCCAAACATACACTTAGAGTCCGGCTAATTCCTATTCCTATGTATACCCGATGGCTGCTCCTGCCCATATTGTTGATGGTGGCTTATGCCACAACTGCACAGTCTGCTTACACGGTAGGCAACCTCCCCAACCCAAAGGATAACGGCGGTGGCTATGTCAGTGACCCCGATGGTATTCTAAATGCCCAGGATCGCAGTACCCTCAATGCCCTGTGCCGGGAACTGGAGCAAAACAGCACCGCTCAGGTAGCGGTGGTTATCGTCAATTCCATCGGGCAGGAAAACCCCAAGGACTTTACCACCCGTCTGTTTAATCAATGGGGCATTGGGCAGGCGGATGTGGATAACGGCCTGCTCGTTTTTTCAGTGATGGACCAGCGGCGTACCGAGTTCGAAACCGGCTACGGCTTGGAAGGAGTACTGCCCGACGCAATTTGCTATCGTATCGGTATGCAGGAATTGGTGCCTTATTTCCGGGAGGGCAATTACGGGCAGGGGCTCATCGCGGCGACCCGCCGTATCAAAGACGTCCTGGAAAATCCCGAGACTATTGAAGAAATCCGTTCCAGCGGCAAGGCGCCTCGTCAAATCGTACGTGGGGTGCCTGACTTTTTGTTTTGGTATGGGGTCGCGGACACCTTGTTCGTGCTCTTTCTGATCATTTGGTTGATCTATACCAACTGCAGCAAGCAAGAACTCTACGACCGTTATATGATGGTGCGCAAGGTACACAACTGGATGTTTATCATCCTGTTCCCATTGCCTTACGCCTTGTTCTACCCGCTAATAAGCCGGCACCTGAAGAAGCTCCGCAACCAACCCCGCTACAGCAGGAAGACAGGCAATGTTATGCGTAAAATGGATGAACAGGAAGATGACCGCTTCCTGGAGCTGGGGCAAGTCGTGGAAGAGCACCTCGAATCCGTCGACTATGATGTCTGGGTCGCGGATTATGGAAAAGACGTGCTCATTTTGCCTTATCAGAAACGCTGGAGCAAATACAAGGCTTGTCCGAAGTGTAAGTTTCGAACTTACGCTTTGTCTGAAACTCAGGTTTTGCGCAACGCGACATACAGTCACTCTGGCAAAAAGGAGATCATACACACCTGTAAGAACTGTAACTACCGTAAAAGCCGGATTATTACTATCCCTAAGAAGTCGCGCTCGTCTTCCGGTGGCGGATCGTTCAGTGGCGGTGGTGGCGGAAGCTCCTTTGGAGGGGGGAGTTCCGGCGGTGGCGGTGGCGGAGTAAGTTGGTAAAGGCGGCTTAACAATTCTACAACACCTTTTTCCCGATTTGCGTATTATCTTAGGCGGTGACACTAAAACGTAATCGAATGATCAGGGTTAAGCTTTTCTCTTTTTGCGCAATAATGCTGCTGGGAATTTCGGTAGCGGCACAAACGCTCACCTTTTCCGTTTCCCAAAACCGCCTCCAATCGGAAGACCTTAAAGCTATTATGGTGAGCAATCAATTTGGGGTGCTTCGCTATTTTGCCTTCGCCGGAAAATTGTCCAAAGATTCCACCCATACTTTTCAGGTGCGGCAGCGCCTTGGTGAGTCCCTGGCCCTAACGCTCGTGGAGGAGGTGGAAGAACAGGGCTATTACAGCTTTGAGAATACCACTTACATTGGCCTGAGCGATGGCGTAGTGATAGGAACGGCCGCTGCACCGAAGAAAGCTCCGAACTACCGGGTTTTCAACGTCCGGGTGGCTGATGTCAGTGGCGTGGAAGAGTTTCAGTTGTTTGGCCCGCTGGCCCGTCGGCCGGAGTACCGGGTCAGCCGCGGTGTGCTCAATATTGGGGGCAAATTGGAAGACGAAGCCGGCATCTTTGCAGTCATGCGCCTGCCGGGTGAGAACTTCCTGCGCCACTTTACCAGCCCGATGACTGCGGATAATAACTTCGAGCTGTCTCGGGCAGGCCTGGGCAAGACTGTCTACATGGGAAAAATTGCCCTGCCCTACAAAACGGAATGGAAGGGCACCATCAAAGGTATGCTGGATGGCCATGAATTCCATCTGTTCAACAGTGCACAAGAGCAGGTGGGCGAAACGGATACGATCCGCTATTTTCTGCCCGGTGGCGTGGATTTTGATTCCCTGACCCTATTTCTTTCTGATATCAATAACAAGGGTATCGCCCTCTACGGCAGCTATCAACAAGCTTTGCCCGCCCGCCTCGATACGTTTGATTTTGAACCTTCACTCGTGCGCTCGGAGAGCAAAAGTTTTACCTTTTCCGCTGGGGACGACGAGGGACAGCATTACGCTATTTCCTACTATTACAGCCTGGGGCAGGATCGACCGCTGGCAAGCTGGCATCTTTGGGGTGAAATGGAAGGCGTAGATCAGGTAGACTTTATCCTGCCGGATATTCCGGAAGAGCTTTATGAAATCATTCCCGAGCTGGCGGAAATCGCTTCGCCTATTGCTATTGACAAAAACAGCTTCTTTTGCACGCAGTACTGCGAGGATTATGATTTCAGTAAGCGCCCGGCTCTACTGGAAAACCCGAAATGGCGGATGCGGCACGGTATGGTGGCGCGCCGTAAGCTGAAAGAACTGGAAGAATAGGTTAAAACTTAATCCAAGCCTGCCTTGTTGTTGCAAAAGTCTGTTTGAATAAGGACTTTACTATGTCAACAACCACTTCTCTTGTATCAAAAACCATTGCCGGCGATCCGCTACAGGTCCGGATTTATACCCTGCGCAACGGCATGACCCTGTTCCTGTCCGTGAACCCGGAGGAGCCACGCATTCATACCAACATCGTCGTTCGGGCGGGCTCCAAGCAGGACCCGGCTGATGCCACCGGTCTGGCTCACTACATGGAGCATATGCTTTTCAAAGGCACCAGCCGTATCGGTGCCCTCGACTGGGCGCAGGAATCGAAGTACCTGGAGCAGATTTCAGACCTGTACGAACAACACCGCACGACTAAAGACAAGGAGGAGCGCCGCCGCATTTATCAGGAAATCGACCGCCTATCAAACGAAGCCGCCAAGCTGGTAGCTCCTAATGAATACGATTTGCTGTCCGGCGCTATTGGCGCAAAGGATACCAACGCCTACACATCGGTAGACCAAACCGTCTATATCAATGACATCCCTGGCAACGAGCTGGAACGTTGGATGCGCCTGGAATCGGAGCGCTTCCGCATGATGGCCCTGCGCTTGTTCCATACCGAGCTGGAGACGGTCTACGAAGAATTTAATATTGGGCAGGATCAAGACAACCGCAAGATCAATCGCATGATTCGGGAAGCCTTATTCCCAAACCACCCCTACGGTACACAGACCACAATCGGCTCGGCCGAACACCTGCGTAATCCTTCCCAAAAGAAGATTCAGGAGTTCTTCCGCACCTACTACGTGCCCAACAATATGGCGCTCGTTCTGTCCGGTGATTTTGACCCGGAGCAGGCGGTGGCAATGGCCGAGGCCCACTTTGGAGTCTACGAGCCCGGCGCAGTACCCCCATTCAGCTACGAACCGGCACCCCCGATTCAGGAGCCTGTCCGGATGGAAACCTGGGGGCAGGAAGCACCCTTTGTGGATATTGCCTGGCGCTTCCAAGGGGCATCCACCGATGATCCGATGATGCTGTCCCTTATCCAAAACCTGCTGTCCAACTATCAGGCTGGTTTGCTGGACCTCAACCTCAATCAGCGGCAACGGGTCCTGGACGCCAGTGCCTGGATTTGGCAATTTCAGGATTATAGCGCCCTCGGCCTGGTCGCCCGCCCGAGAGAAGGGCAGTCAATGGAGGCGGTAGAGGAATTGTTATTACAGGAGATACAACGATTGCGGGAGGGTGATTTCGCCGATTGGATGCTTGAAGCCGCCATCAGGGATATCCGGCTGCGGGAAGTGAAACTCACGGAAAGTAACCGGGGCAGAGTAGGCCTTATTACCCAAGCGTTCGTTTTGGGCATTGGCTGGGACCGCATGGTCAGCCGCTTTGATTGGTGGGAAAAGGTCACCAAAGAAGAGGTAGTGGCGTTTGCACAGGCCCATATTGGCGAAAACCGTATCGTTGCTTACAAGCAGCAGGGGGAGGATCCTGATGTACTCAAGGTCGAAAAGCCGCCCATCAATTCGGTAGAATTACAGCGCAACCGTTTGTCTGAATATGCTCAGGACTTTTTGTCGGTAGAAACACCGCCTTTGGAGCCTGTCTTTGCGGACTTTGAAAAGGGGATACACCGGCTGGAGCTGCAACCAGGCCTGAACCTGGAGTATGTGCACAACTACCGCAATGAGCTGTTCCGCCTTGATTATGTCTTTGAGCTCAACAAACTGACCGACCGAACCTTGTCGATGGCGATCGCTTATTTGCCTTACCTGGGCACGCCCCGCTACAGTGCCGCTGAGTTGCAACGTCAATTCTTCCGATTGGGTCTTTCTTTCGATGTGCATGTCAATAACGACTACACCTATCTGACGGTCAGCGGGCTGAGTGAGTCCATGACGGAGGGCATCCGCCTGATGGAGCATGTGATGGAACACCTGCAGCCGGACGAAGCCGCGCTGGTTAATATGAAGGCTGATGTCATCAAACGTCGTCAGCACGCCAAGCAGAACCGGAATTTTGTGTTGCGCCGGGCGATGGGCAGCTACGCCAGGTACGGAGAGCAATCACCATTTTTGTACCGGTTGGACGAGCAGGAAGTCCAGGAGCTTGACTCGCATGCACTCATCAGCCGCCTCCAAAACCTGAGCCAGTATGAGCATAGGGTGCATTACTATGGACCAGAGAAGGTAGAGAAAGTAGTTGCTGCTATTCAGCAGTATCATAAACGGGCGGACCAGCTCAAACCGGTACCCGAAAGCCAGTCTTTTGAGCAGCCGGATACGAACGAGAACGAAGTGCTCTTCCTGGATTTTCCTATCGTTCAGGCTGATGTGATGCTGGTTTCCCGTGGTACGCCTAATTTCAACCTCGACGAGTTTCAGCTCAGTGAATGGTACAATGAATACTTCGGCTATGGCTTATCCAGTATCGTCTTCCAGGAAATCCGGGAGTCCCGGGCGCTGGCGTATTCTGCTTTTGCCTACTACAGCTCTCCCGACCGGCCAGATCAGCCGCATTACCTGCAAGCTTACCTGGGCACGCAACCTGACAAATTGCAGGAAGCTATTCCGGCACTGACCGGCATTTTACACGATATGCCGCTTTTGGAAGGGCAGGCAGAGCAGGCGCGGCATTCTATCCTGCGTCGTATAGAAAGCGAGCGCATTGTGCCCGGCCGCTATTTCTGGGAATCGCTAACGGCACGCCGCCTGGGGTTTGACAAGGATATGCGCGAGGACCTGTACACCCGCCTTAAAGACAGCAGCTTAAAGGATTTAACGGATTTTCAACAGCAGCACGTCCGGGACCGGGCGTACAAGTATGTTGTGCTCGGCAGTGCCGACCGTATGGACTGGGCAGCGCTGGAGCAAGTGGGGCCTATCCGAAAATTGAGTATGGAAGAAGTTTTCGGGTATTGATTTAGGTGGTATTGCAATTGCATCGGGGCTGCAAGGCACTTCGCTTGCCTGTTGGGAACATGCGCTAGTCCCTCTTGTCGTGTGATTTTTCGATCAGGACAGGGTGTGCATTACTCAAATAAATACTCAATATCCCCCTTCGAGAACTTCGCCTTCCCCACATCACCGATAATATCCTCCGCCAGCTTGGATTTCTTGTTCTGCAGGCGAAGGATTTTCTCCTCGATGGTATCCTTGGTGATAAATTTGATGGCAATCACGTGCTTGTCCTGCCCGATGCGGTGCGCCCGGGCGATGGCCTGCTGTTCCGTAGTTGGGTTCCACCAGGGGTCAAGGATGAACACGTAGTCGGCGGCTGTGAGGTTGAGGCCCGTACCGCCGCTCTTGATGGAAATCAGGAAAGGTTGCACCTCTGGGTCTTCCATAAACGACTGAATGGCTTGCTCCCGCTTTTTACTGGTTTGACTCCCTGTGAGCCAGGCGTAGGGCTGATTCGTGCCTTCAAACTGCTGCCGGTAAAGCTCCAGATGCTGCACAAAAGAACTGAAGATCAAAACTTTGTGTCCACCCTTTTGGATGGTCTCCCAATGTTCGATCACGTCCTCAAATTTCCCGCTGCCTTTGGCGTAAGCCTCTATCGCCATTTTGGGGTGGTTGGCGATCTGCCGCATCTTGGTGAGCGACTGCAACACTTTGAACCGGAACTGCGGATTATCACTATCGTAATTTTCCAACAGGTAGTTGCGTGCCGATGATTTTTCCCGTTCGTAAAGCCGCTTTTGCTCGGCGGTCATTTCGCAGTAGAAGACTTGTATACTCAATGGTGGCAGGTCTTTGGCCACTTCTTCCTTGGTACGCCGCAACAGATAAGGCTGCACGAGCCGGCGGAGCTGATCTTTCTTCTCCTCATCCTGCTGCCGCTCGATTGGTCGGATGAATTCTCTTTTGAAGAAATTGAAGCTGCCCAGCAAATTGGGGTTGATGAACTGCATCTGTGCCCAGAGGTCGGACAGGGAGTTCTCAATCGGCGTACCACTTAGCGATAGTTTGTGCAGCCCATCCAACTCATTGATAGCTTTGAAGACTTTGCTGTCTTTATTCTTGATGTACTGGCTTTCGTCCAGCACGATGTATTCAAATTCCATCTGCTTCAGCACATCCACATCGCGCAGAGCCGTTTGGTAGGTGGTCAGGATGACATCAAAGCGTGACAGCAGGCGGATGTCCTTGTAGCGCTTTTGCCCGGTATGCCGGTACACCTGTAAGGTCGGCGCGAATTTCTTGATTTCCGCCTCCCAGTTGAAGACCAAAGAAGCCGGCAGAATGACGAGGGACTGCAGTGGCTTGAGCGTATCGTGGTCATCGGCTGCGGCAAAGAGGCCCAGTTGTGCGCCGGAACCATTCCCCCCTTGCTTTTTGGTTTCTTGTTGCCGGGCAGCACGTTGCGCTTTGGCATGTAGCAGCACCGTGATGGTTTGGAGGGTTTTGCCCAGCCCCATGTCGTCGGCCAGGCAGGCACCGAGCTGGCTTTCGTAAAGCCCGACCAGCCAGCGGGCGCCTTCCAGTTGATAGGGGCGCAGGGTAGCTTTGAGCTGATTGCTGGGGATGAAATCAACTGCCATTTGGCGTTCCTCAGCCACCTCGTCCCCGGCACTGATGCCCATTTCCTGTAAAAGGGTGAAGTGGCTCTTGGCCAGGCGCATCTGGTCTTTGTCCTTTTTTCCAAACTGGAACAGCCCCTTGTAGCGAGCCATCCACTCCTGTGGGATAAGGAAGAACTGCCCGTCGGGCAAAGGGAACAACCGGATATCATCGCGGATGTACTTCGCCAGCTTCATGAAAGGGAAGGTATGTTCCCCCACGGTCACCTGCCCTTTAAGGTCGAACCAGTCGTTGTCCTGATTGGCAACGAGCTCTACTTTGGGGGGATGGAGGTACAGCGCTTTGCCCTCTGCGGAAGGGAGTTTTAGGGTAAATCTATCCTGCTCAAGTTGGGCGCGGTTTTCACTCAGCCATTCCAGTAGGGCGTAGCGGTCTTCAGTTGCGTCGCTCAGCACAAAATGTTGATGGGAATTGGCTTCCAGCCCTTGGGTCTTTAGTTTTTGCACAAAGACCAACTCAGCCTCCCGCTGCCGGAGCGCCTGCAGGATGCGTACCTCGTCTCCTTCGTCAAATTCGAGGCTCGTACGTTTATCTTTGGGGTCGCTCCAGGTAAAAGTACTGCCCGGGTAGGCCATCTGCACGGATAGTACCCATTGGCTGGAAAAGAGATCTTGCACAGGTTCGAGGATACAGTCTTGCAGCTCCTCATGTTGTTGTACCTCGAAGCCTTCGGCTTCAATTTCCGATTTGGCCGCTACCTTCAGGATGAACTTTTGGAAGTAGGTCTTGACTGCTTTCCGCGGGATGTGCACCTCTTCTTTCTTCTGGAAAGGCAGCACCATATTTCCGTTGATAGCTGGGGCGCGGTACAGTTTGTAATCGACAAACAGCCAGGCCGGGTGGTTGGTGATAGGCACCACATCACGGGAGCCAATCGCCCAGGTCCCATTGTGGTCGGCGAGTTGAAGGCGGTAGTGTACGCCCTCCGCTTCCCGTTTGAAAAAGAGTTGGGGCTCCAGCGGTTCGAGCCCGGTCTCAATCACGAAGTCCTTGGCCAGCACCGTGCGCTCCACCTGCCAGGTCAGAGGCAGCCCCTCGGCATTGGCACGCTCCAGGAGTTCCGCGAGGCGGGTGTGTACGTATTTGTAAATGGGTCCCGCCAGGTCACGGTCCGCCAGGAGTGTTTCCAGCGTCGGTTTGCTCCGTTTGTTGGGCCGGAATTTTTCCGCCAGCAGTTTGGGCTGCAGTTGTTCGATGAGTTCAAAAAGGCGGTCGCGGGTAGGCGTCAGCTCCAGCTCAAAGCTCCCGATGGTGTCTTTGAGCGCCTTCTGCTTGATGTGCGCCAGGTAGCCCTCCTGATCTTCACTAACGATGTAGGCCGTAGGGAGGTAGAGCTTCTCCGCAAAATGGTAAATATCGTACACCACATGGTGCGTGGCGCGTTGTGTATCGGTTTTGAATAACTGCATGTTTGCGACTCCTATACAGAAGGCGGGTACTCGTCGACGATGCGCCTTCCCTTTACTTTGATTTTATCTGAACTGACAAATGTAGGGAAAAAATTGCGGGTATTGGGCAAGGAGCTGCTGTTTGGGGAACCAAAATTAACAATCATTTAATCCGCCTTTCTTCGGAATACCGGGAAAGATTTCGATATTGACATTGTGCTTATTCAGCGCCCTCAATTATGCTTTCTTTACCTATTAAATCCAAATATCGATGAATGTTTTAAATTTCGCCCCCCGCGCTTGCTCAATTGGCTTGTTATGCTGCTCCTGACCACCGCATCGCCCCTTTCTGCACAGCTTTTGCTGCAAGAAGGGTTTGAGGTGGAAACTTGTGTACCTGTTACGTTGCCCTGCACTAACGGGCAACTGATCGATGGAAACAATTGCATGCAAGGATGGAGCCCTTGGTTTGGGCGCCCAGCTATTGCGACCAATGCCTCCCCTCCACAGGGGGTAAATGCAGCATTGCTCAATTGCTATGTTGCAGAAGCGGGTAACATTCCCGCTATCTTCTCAGAGGGATTAATTGCAGCACTTGATGTGCCTGCAAATGCGGGGGATGAAGTCCGTTTGAAGTTTAGCATTAATCCCTTAAATAATTATTTGTTCGCAAATCCTACTATTGAATTTTTTCTATCCTCCGGAGTACAAACGATTCCTATCACAAACCCGGTTTGTCTGCAAGCACCTCCATTGGTGGCAGGTGCACAGCAGATAGCTTCAATACCTGGAAATACTTTGAACTCTGGCTGGCAGCCAACACCACCGTTGCAACGGTAGGGGAAATGGAAAGCGGCACTCAGCGTTTGTTTGCACTGGATAGCGAGGCAGAAGCCCAGCTTGCTGAAAGCAATGTACAATTGGAAGAGTATCTGCTTAGCCTAGCTCAGATAGACAGTATTTTGAATACCGAGCTTTCTCCGGTAGATTCAATAGCCTATCAGGGCGAGCGAACCGAGCTTCGGGAAATACTGGAAGGGGCTTTAGTGCAGCGCTCTGGTTGGGCGGCAGATTGGTACAGCGATGTGCCGGCCGAAGCGTCTGACCTGCTCAATTCCGGTGGCGAAACAGCTCCAGAGTTACAGGCTGCTGCTAATGAATGGGCTGTATTCCAGATACTGCTGGAAATGACAGCCACGACATCCCCTGCGCTTTCTGGTGAACAATGGCAAACCCTCCTGCAAATTGCTCAGCAGTGCCCGGACGAAGGCGGCAAAGGTGTACTGCATGCCCGTACAGTATTGGCAGCTTATGAGTCCATGGCGTACGATGATGAAGCACTCTGCAATCCCGAGCAGCCCTTTCAGGCACCAAGCTCCGGCAGCACCACTGTCAGTGAACTGCGCGCCTATCCCAATCCGGTACAAAATAGCATAACGCTACAGTGGCAGGATGATGCTCAGGAGCTGAGCCTGTACAGAGCGGACGGGCAGCGCGTAGCCCAATTTGATCTACTAGTGACCGACCGCTTCTTAGAGGCGGATTTGAGCACTTACCCGAAAGGGCTTTACATTGCTGTGGTTCATTTTATGGGCGGCAGTACCCAAAGCGTGAAGGTCATTAAGTAATTGCTTCAAAAAGAAGCCATGCCGCTTGAGATTTTCAGGTGGCATGGCTTTTCCAATATACGAATCATGCGGTATTTAATAGTTTGTTTACTTCTGTTCAGTAGCCCTTTGCTCTATTCCCAATTACACGATTACAACTGGATGATGGGATACAGCGGTGGGGAAGGCACAGATACCACGAATGAATTTGGGCTGATGTGGTGGAGATTTGAGGATGAAAGCCTTCAGGTCCTGGATCATCAGCATAAAGGGCAAGCAGATCTTTGGGAAAATAATGTTTCTTACAGTGATGGCCTAGGGGAACTTTTTTTGTATTTTGATGGAAAGAGTATTTATAATAAAGAGCACGCTGAAATGGAGGGCGGCAATGATTGGAATCCTAATGGAGAGCAGAGTGGTTGGTTTTCTCCTCAGGCAGGTCTAGCTCTTGATTTACCAGGATCAGATAGCCTTATTGCTTTAATTAATACTCATTACAATTCCTTTGATTTGGATGCTCCGTTTTCATTAGCAGGTGAAAATTTATTTTTTTCTGTAATCAGTAAAAATGCCAATGGAGAAAATGGGAAAGTATTGATTAGAAAAGAGATAGCGCTTTTGGATACGCTCGACTTTGGAAAACTAAGTGCGTGTCGGCATGCTAATGGTCGGGACTGGTGGGTTCTCGTTCCTCGTTATACTTTTAATGAAGTCCATCGTTTTTTACTGTCACCGGTTGGATTTGAATACTTAGGGCTCCAGGAAATTGGAGGGGGAGTAAGTATTGGGCTTGGGCAAGCCTTCTTCACGCCAGATGGAATGAAACACATCCGTTATCATAGCATAGGAGGTGGAGAGGGAGATCATCTTTCGATTTATGATTTCAATCGCTGCACAGGGCTCTTGAGCAACCCAAGAAATGAAGCTTACGAAAAAATTGGTTTTGGCGGTGGCGGAACAGTAGGGCACGGTTCTCGTTACCTATATTTGGGTTCTGGCATTCATTTGTATCAATATGACCTATGGGCGGATGATATTTTATCAACTCGGGCTCTGGTTGCCGAGTACGACGGTTTTATTGATTTTAATCCCACCACTTTCTACCAATCCCAACGCGGCCCCGATGGTAAAATATACATTTGCGGTGGAGTCGGTACCCGTTTCATGCACGTCATCCACAATCCCAATGCCCCCTGCCCGGATTGCCGCATAGAACAACGTGGGGTAGAGCTGCCGACCTTCAACCTGGGCTCCGTCCCCAACTACCCCAACTATCGCCTCGGCCCCATAGACAGCAGCCCCTGCGATACCCTCGGCATCGACAATATACCGCTCTCCCGCTGGCGCTATGAGCAGGATACGCTCACGCCCTTCACCGTGCAATATAGGAATCTCTAATGGGAAGGGCTTGGGCTTTACTGGATCAAGGTTCAGCAGCTCAAGGTGCATGC
>Ga0307978_1000840_pt1 | contig 24467 bp, 24 predicted proteins | sample OrgLakmetage1056_FD_203151 | JGI IMG/M metagenome (GOLD analysis project Ga0307978, IMG submission 203151) | Saline water microbial communities from Organic Lake, Antarctica - #1056 | ecosystem: Environmental > Aquatic > Non-marine Saline and Alkaline > Saline | place: Antarctica: Organic Lake...
TTCGAAAAGTGGAACAAGGGTCATTATCAGACGGCACAGAGAAGAGCGGAGAACACCGCGATCATCGAAGATCGGTACGATTCGATCCGTTGTCTACTTCGCCATAAAAACCTCGCGAACAGAACGTCGACAACTCCATTCTCATTCATATCTTGCCATACAAGACTTGCCCCCATACCTTCCTACTCTTCCCCCGCAACTTACACTTACTCTTCATCCAACATGCCGATCCGTACGCTCTTTCCACAACAACGTAAGCTTCACGATATCATGGGAATCGTCAAGACACGAAGCAGTGACTCCACCGTTGATGTCAACGAAGACACGGCCAAAAAGTCGTTGTCCATTCCGATTCCCTTTCTTCGATCCTCATCGCCTCCTACCAACAAGCAACAGCAAAGTTGGCGAAAAAAGGATGTTTCCTCTCCATTTCTCTCAGCAAGATTAAACGCCAGTTCTCAACAAGAGGACATGTGGATGATTCGGAGGTGCGATGCCTTTGATGAGGATGACTCGGACGATGAATATTAAGGGCAACAGCGCTTTTGATTACTTGTATCTACTGACTTCTTCCTACCTCCTGCCACATTAATACACATTCTTGCTTTTCCGACACTCTGCGTGTCGTGCTAGCAATCTCTCGCCGGTACATATGTATCACTCTTACGGGAAACGGGTTCCCACTCTATATAGACTACGCTTTGTTATTAACCTTCAGGAATAATCATTTTCAGCTTTACTTTAATATTTTTTATGCGTGTTAGAAGTAGCATGATCAGTCTTTTGAGGGTAAACGCCTTGTGTACATCAATAGAGCCTTGGGCCGACGGAGGCAAGACTAGTGGCGTAGGATAAACTATACGGTAATGGTAGTAAGGAGTCCATCATGTCTTTCTTGAGTAGCGTCCTGGGCGCACCTTTTCTAGACGCGCCCAGAGAGCCTCCTTGCCCCCACCTTTTTCATCCCAGTATCGCAACATTGTCTCACCCGCAGCTTCTCCCGTAGCGGTCGTCCATACCAACTGAAAGTCGGCCGTCGGTGAAACCATGTGCATTTGTCGTTCTCGAGGTTTGCCCAAGGGATTGTGAATGTAGCGAATTCCACCAAATTCAAAGTCTTTTGGGCGATGCGAGTGTCCAAAAATATGAATCTGTCTGTTGCTGAACGCTGTCAAAGATCGGATCTGCTCGTCCAGCAGGGCACTGCCAGCAACCTTGGCAAACTTTGCACTCATACCGGCGGCTCCGTGGTCCAACCACTCGTCTAGTAAAAACACGGGCGAATTTAAGTCGGCCCAGTCGGGTAAGGACTGCACATTGGGCAAAAAGTGCGAGACCGTGAGCACAGCTTCCGCCGTGCTCAAGTCCAAACCCGCCATAATGTCTCGGTTGCCTTGTAAAAAGTATTCCGTGAGACCCATTGGAATCTTGCCGTTGCCACTCTCCTTGCTGGCCGGCGGAAAGTCGTCGATGGGCCAGCGGCATCGTACAAAATCCATCCACGGCCACCGACCAAAATCGCGACACAATTCTTGATTGAACGTGAGACTGCCGTCGTACCAGGACTGTAAGGGAAGTACCCACGTAGAGTGTGGTCCTGATACAAGCAGTGGCTCGGTCCAGACTCCAGCTTGCCGGCACGTTTCGTAGACACGGTCTAGTTTTTGAATCGACGTCAGCGCTTGCTCCGAATCTTGTTTGGTTAACCAAGCTTCGTGGTTGCCGGCAACGAAAAAGACGTGCGCACCCGTGTCCCTCATTGCTTGCAGGGATTTTTCCAACCTATCGTATTCGTGGGAAATATCTCCGGCCACCACAATCAAGTCTTTATCGGAAAAGTCGCCGTGCTTCATTCTGCTTTGCAACCATTTTAGATTGTCGACATGGTCCGTGTGCAGGTCGGATAGTGCGAATATTCGCTCAATCCCATGGAGTTGATGAAACAATGGCGTGTGACTATTTCTTTTGTTGCTTGCGTCCTCCTCCTCCTCCTCGTTGTTGTTGTTGTTGTTGGTACTACTAGAATACGACCCGAGGTGGGTCTGTCCATGGTGCAAACAACGTTGTCTTATTGTGCGCCGTAATCCAGACGTATGCGCCTGTCGGTCCACTGGCAATAAGGCTTGGCACTGATCATACGAGAACCAGAGCAGGAACGCCGCCACAAGCTGCTTACGGGGCAGGTGTCTCGCCATTGGTCGGACAAATGAGCAACACAATACAACAATCAGCAATATACTGTACTGTAGGTGCGATAAGATATATATACAGTATCTAGAGAGAGGCGACGATATGAAATTGAAAACACAGTAGAATGGACGCGATGGACGCGATGGATATGGAGAACGGTAATATAAAAAACGCGTCGTTGCACGACGTCATGACGTGTCGGAGGAGGAGTCGAGTGAGTCGAGTCGTTTTCGAATTGCGAACCGCGAAAAGTGGTTTTGCTTCCCAATGGGATTTTGCGATTTTGTCCACCACACCCATAATCTCACTCGAACCATATCAACTCGTCGAACCCACCATAGAATACGAACATTCATTTGATGAGAATGAACGTGACGGTGATAATTCCTCATCGCGCTGATGACTCTGTCATACCAGAGCAGCTGTTGGTGCTGCCGGATCTAGTAGTCTTACAAGTTCACAGTCGATCACGCATCGTCTGGCGAGAGCTGCAGCCCTGCCTCTTTTCCGAGTCCAAGATTACACGGCAGCGGCTTTTGCAATGCATATTGCGTCACACACAGGTATCCTGCGGACACAAGAAGACGATTTTGTCCAGTAAAGACGAGGACGACGATGAAGCGGAGATAACACCAATCGTAGATCCCCACGGTGGCCTCTATTACAGACATTGCTACAAGGTGCGCCTTCCCAGCCAACAAGACACGCAGCGCCGACACAATCACCTCATACTTTGGATTCAACCGCCTACCCGAGGAACTCCTATAGAAACTGTCTGGGAAGGACGGTTGATCCAGTGGGAACACCACCTTCTACAAGCTAGTAGTTTGGCCGCGTACTTTGCCACCCTGGGCGGTGGTTTCTTTCTCTGTCGCCATTTAAAGACAGCCTTGCAGTTGGCTGTTCAACAGCAACGCATGGCTGTATTGCTGGGAGATACGGGCATGTATTATCGCTGCTTGGTCAATCAAGCTTACAACTACATTTACGCCGGCTACTTTCGTGCGGCTCGACGTATATTGAAACAAGTGCAAGAGGCGGCTTCCTCGCCGCAGTCCATCAGTGACAAGGAAGTGCTGGTGCAAATGTGCCAGTCGGCTGTATTATTTTGTCGCCGCGTCCGCAAGGCTCGACAAACACCGGTCACGGAACAATCGGCTCTCGTCAAGGACGACCTTTATCGAATTCGCATGGTGCAAGATCAATCCTTGGCTTCGACGGATGTGACGGCACCATTTCGTCGGCGGACATAAGAGAATGCTAGCTGGCTAGCTAGCTGGCTAGCTAGCTATCTATCAATCTCTCTACTAGGAGTAGAATACCAAACTACACACAATGTAATTTTTTTGTTGTAGCGTTAGTTGCAGGGTTAACTTGAACGATTCTTCCTCATGCCTTTGGGGGTTTGGTAGAGTTGCTGCCCGCCTTGGGCGTTTTAGATGGCGTCTTGGTGCCGGTTGCTTCGACATCATCTTCATCATCAACATCCCACACTCCCCCATTCTTCGCAACCTCCCGGAGCAACATTTTGGTTTCTGCCAGTAATCGTTGACGATCATTGTTTTTCATTTCCGTACTCGCCTCCAAATAAGCTTCCTTGGCTGCCAATTGGCGTTCCAGTGTGGACAGATTGTCGCGCATCTTGGTGAGATGATCTCGAGCGCGATCATTGAATTTGAACATGCCGTAAAACAAGTCAAACGAATCTCCTGCTGTCATATCGGCGACATCGCAGAGTGCCGCGTACTCTTTGGAAATCACAGGTGTTGGTGGCAACAACTGCTTGTCCACCAACAAGCGACCAGTCAAGTGCGTGACAAACTCGGCGTCGGCAATCGAAGCGTCGTGTTGTTCAGCGCTCATTTCCACCATTTGGCAGCGAGCTTCTTCAAAGACCTTGAGAAACTTTTCGCAGCGAGAAAAGTCGCCGATACGAACCTTTTCGTATACCATGGGACGTCCATCCCAATCAGATGATGCATACGGATCTTCGTCAGCAGAGAGGGCTTGGATCTGGCCCACCATGGGATGAGACGATAAGATATCAATGTCGGGGTAGTTGCCAAAGGCTCGAAGCATGACTGATTTGGGATGTCCGTTCAGGACGCATGTTTCCACCACGAGCTTTCCTCGCAGGGCGTCTACCGGCAACGAGTTGATGCTATCTTCAAACTGCACCAATGGAACAGCCATCACTATAACGTCGAGGCCCCTCAAAAACTTGGAAGCTTCGTAGTTGCGGTAGTAGTCGACACCCAATTGTTGGGCTTCTAAGGACTGTGAGCAGTCAAAGCAAGAAAAGGAGGTGAAGATTGTGTGAGCATTCATAATTCGTATAACAAGTCATAGCCAAGAAATCAAGCGTCACGACGTACCCTATCTTGGGTATCCATGCAAGACACGCGGTGAGATTTTGATAATCGCTGCGCCAGGAACTGTCCAAAGGCACCGAAACCCACAATACCAATGTTGAGCGGCTTGGTGTCTTCCGTGTCACTTGGCAGCGAAGAAAGACTGACATCCTTGGCGTTCACGGCCATGTTTTTAATCATCTCCACCTCTTGCGCCACTGGACCCACGAGACGAGATTTTTGCGGATACGATCCCAAGATACGCACAAAGTCGGCTTGTTCTCGAAGATGAGCCAAGGCGTTTTGCGTATTCTCGTCCAACTGGTTGGCCAAAAAATCCAAGTAAAAGCAGTATCGGAAACGGACAATGTTGGCCTTGTTGCGGGACTTTTTACCTGTCTGTTGACTCTTAAACTTCAAAAAGTTTAGCAAAGATGCCGACGTGGGTCGACTCTCAATCTTGGAAAAGTCAATGTCGCGAAGCGAAAAGCACGCAAGTGCCTTGTAGAGAGCCCCCGGTTTGTTCTTGAGCGTAAAGACGACCGATGTTTTAGCTGGAATATTCTGGTTCAAGTACTGCGCAACATCCTTTCTCGCCAGCAACAAGAAACGCGTAAAGTTGGTGTCGTCGTCTTCAATGCCAGAGTCGAGACAGTCGAGACCATACGTCGTCCCCGCGAGATCCGAGGCAATCGCTGCAGTATTTTCTGGCGTGCACTTGTCCGGCAGCCCTTTATTCTCGGAAATCATTTTAGCGGAACCTGCCGTATCGTAGGTAGGCACTGGGGTAATGCCCAATCCACGCAAAAAGTTGTCGACCTGCGCCAAGGCTTGGGGATGCGAAATGGCGTATTTGATATCACCACGCTTGACTCCTGGCTTGGCCAGTAGACAATGCTTGACGCGAAACTCGTGTTCGCCCACAATTGTCAAGTCATATCGCAGCATTAAATCATAGTTCTCGTGAATGCTGCCACCCAACGAGTTTTCAATGGGCAAGCAGGCGTAGTCGCATTCCATGGAAGCCACAGCACGGAAACAGTCTTCGAAACTGGGACGGCCCACAGCAATCACTTTTTGACCCAATAGTTCCCGTGTCGACTTTTCCGAGTAGGCACCAGGTTCGCCTTGGTAAGCAACGCGAATGATTCGATCTGTCACCGCTGTCGTTGGATCGGGATGAGGTGCCGATGAAGATCCACCTCGTGCAACGGTCGATGATGGCAGGTTATTGTTTAGCAGACTCTGAAAAGGAGACGCCGCCGTTACTGCCGTGCTACAGCCCGTCAGCGCTAACAGAAGCGGTAGCCAGAGCATGGTGCTGCAGTTTCGTCTTTGTATTCTCTTTATGGTCGCCATGGTGGAGAGCACGTTTGGCGATGTTTTGGGTTGAAGTCGAACGTAAAATATGAGCGGTTGATGTGCAAGTTCTAATTAGCCCGGACTCTATTGGATATATATAGAATCTGGGATCCATTTATCAAGCTAAGCTACTGTATAGTCCACCAACAAGGTCAGTGTTCACGTCCGTCTCGATCTTCATCACAGTGTTGTAGCTCACTGCCTTATTGATCACGTTCATCATGTTGTCGGCTGTAATTCGTCAGGCTTCTCGCCCTGTCTCTGTGTCCGTGAAGCGATCAGGTGAGTTAAAGGTGGAGGCGGTTGAAAAAGACGGATCAAATGGCCGAACTAGCCGTCGATGCCCTTCCAGCTGACACTGGTAGGAAGGCTACGTGCTTTTTACGTGCCGCTGTCGCCGCCATACGGACGTACGCGCTCGACGCTCGACAATGGCGCCGACGAAAAGGGGCTTACGAAAGGGGCTTGGACGAAACCCAGGAACGCTCGCTTTCTTTCCAGGTATAAGTGCGCTTGACTCACACGGCTTTTTCTTCTTTCCCTCGTTACAGCGATTCGTTGCTTTTCGCTGGCCCCAGAAGGCGACAATGTTATTGTCCCCTTGATTGCCAACTCGCTCGAGTTCACTTTGAGCTCCCCGCCGCCACTCCATCAGTTCCAAGAGTCTCCATTGGTGGTGGAAACTGAGCACTTGCAGCTCTATCCAGGAAAAGAAGCCGAGGAAGTCTTGGCCATGCAGGGACACGAGGTTACCGACGTTATTGGCAAGGAAGGCTGGGTCCAGAACGATGCCGAAAAGTACGAGGGCTTGATTCCCCAGAATGTCGAATGGACCGAGTTTGTCGACGAAAAGACGGATGAATGGGTCTACTTGGATGAGTATGGCAACAGAGTTGAGAAGCCTTAGGAATCTTTACTTGCGCGAGTGATCGAGCTGGTGTGACAAAAGAGTCGGTGGCGTTTCAGATTCGATTGTAAGGAACAATCTATAGTTTATTGCAGTCGAACTGCTAGTTAGTTTAGTCAGTTAGGCGTCAACGCAGTTTTTTAGTTGATTTGAAGGTTTGTTGTATTGCATCATCTGACGCCATTATGCAGCTAGTACATTTCGTTCGAGATACCATATTATACGAGTTTTAATTGTGAAGGTCTAAGGGCATCCAGAACTGCGTGCCGCCTCTCCACGACAGGTCCAATACCGCCCTGTCGTACCATTGTGTGACGAGAGGTGGCCACTCACTAATCCGTGTGTGTTCTGGTGATGCTTGCAACTCCGATACGGTCGACGGGGGTGACAGGTGTAGACTCTCGTCGGCCAAGACCGTCTTGAATACAGTCTCGGCATAACCGTTGTACTTTTCCAAGATATGTCGATTCTTGCGCCTAAGGATAACCTCTTCCTTGAGTTTCTTCAAGTGACGAAGTCCTTTGAGTTGGTATACAAGAGCATCAACCATTAGAATGTCTCTGAAACGTTGGTCGACAGTAGCACGCACAGTACTGTCTGACTCTATTTCGTCGGCACGTGGTGAGACCAGCGTAGATGCTCGGACGGTCGGCCAAAGCATCTTGCATTCCGTCTCCATCATTTGACCAATCGTGACCAAATTACCAAAGTCTCGTATTCGGGACGCAACAGCCGCCATTTTTCTGTAAAGTGCAGGTCGCCGAGATATCGGGATGCAACTCTGACCCGGGCTAAAGTGGCGCTGGAGAAAAGCGGATAGCAGAGACTCGGGTGCATGCACGACGGGTGATGCCCCAGTATCCAAACATAACGAATGCAGATCTTTGTGTGCCCTTTTCAAGGCCTCCGCCTGTTGCCGCTCGAGGATCTTGGCGCAGATGCGGTCGCATAAAACATTCTCGTCTCTCGGAATGTGCTTGTATCGAAACTTGCAAGGAAGCTCTTGAATGAGCGCCACCGCGCGATTATAGTAGTCGTTCAGCTTGCGTGGCTCAGAGATACCCGCCAACTGATTCAGGATCGTCTTGCAGTCACCTTCAATAGTGAGAGTGGTTGAGGATGATATCGCCAGAACGGGGGCGTCAGTCTCTGATCGGTGCAAACGGAGCAAGCCCTCTAGTCCAAACAACAGGGCTTCATACTCCGACTGAGCTGATCCTCTGACAATTCTAGCGTCCAGTTGCCTCCCTCCAACGTGTGCGACCCTGTCGATGCTTGCACCATTCGAGCCTTTCGTTTGTTCTGAGGGGGTAACGAGAATGCATGCCGCACAGGCAGCCATGCGACCCAAGGACGACGTTGGAAAGTCTGGGTCTCTCGGATACTTCCATGATCCATCGAATCGAAGAATTAGCAAAGTCGAGAGGACCTGGAGTGCCAACCATGCCGTCATGGTCTCTCCACAGGGCCACAGGGCCACAGGTCTGATCTGATGCACCCACACCGCACAATTAACATCAACATCGATCCATCCTCCATCATCCATCATCCATCATCCATCATGAAAAACTTAAAAGCGCGCGAACCCTCGCAAAAAATGAGAGCGTTTTTCGTCTTTTGTTATACTACTGTAATAATATAACTTCTGATCCTTGGTCTACTGATGGGTTACAGCCATTGCAGTATATGTGTTATTCAGCTATTCAACGTTCGATTGGGCTGGAAGTGTTCCCACATGCACTCTTGCAGAGGTATCCTCCAAAGACCTCCAACATGATGATGATGATGAGGATCACCATGGCGTCCCCGGTCGTCTTCTTGCTTTTGCTCCTCCTGCTGTATCTGGCTTGGCCCAGTACTCTTCTACCGGCGTGTTACCACCTCTAAATACGTCTACCAGCGAAAGGCTTTGTCGATCCAGGACTTTCTCCAAAAGAGCTTCGTAGTGGATTCGTAGTTGGGCGGTGTCTCTAACGGATGCCACAACTTGATTCGGAAAGATGGGTAAGGACTCGATTCCCGATTCCTGCCGGCAAAAGCGGCAACCCTTCATCGGTTCGCTCTCCCACAAATTGACAGCCTTCAAACTCACCCACTCCTGTCAATTTCTCTGGAAAAAAGAGTAAATCGTTGGTTCGGAGACCGTTCCAAGACGGTTCCTTCGTCGGGTTGTTGCTGCTGCTGCTGTTGTTGTTCTTCTTGTTGCTGGCGGCTTCTCTGCCACCAAAAACCGGGATAGCTTGACCATTTTTGTCATCCAGGAACCATAACTGTTGGAAGCTCACATCCTTGTCTTTTGAGTTACGAGCAGGAAGGTATGTACAGGATATGCAGGCGAGGCACCGAGTGTTGAGAATCCGATATTGGAGAAATTTCGATCTGGAGCTAGCGGACAGACGTTCGCGTTGCCAGCCAAGAAAAAAGTGTCCGAACAGAGGGAGGTAGCACCTGCTCCCACGTACGCGTCAATTCTCAAAAAGGGCCTCAAGTGGGCACCAGTGACTGTTCATTCTTTTTGATTAATCCCATCGTAAGAACAGTTTGATTGACTTTTCTTATAGATAGACTATCGAGAGTCCTGACACACTACAGCTGAGAATTGAAGGTTCGAGGCGTGATCAGATTCTCCTAGAATCAACATAAATCAAAAAGAAAACTACTTCGCTTTCTCAACGCTCGTCAAAATCAGCGTTCTTTCTGATCCACTTTTCTGAATCTACAACACTCCATCATGAGTGAGACTGTCGCATCTCCTCCGATTGTCCCCAGCAGCGGCACTGCTAGTGGACGTGGCGGCGGACGAGGACGCGGACAAAGCGGTAGCCGCGGCCGCGGAAACCGTCACGGCAGCCGCGCGACTACTACACCCCGTGTTTGCTCTACTTTTAAGGGCAATACCAAAGAGATAAACGGCCACGTTTTCCAGTGTTTCAACGAATGCGAAGACAAGAAGCACTTCTCGAATACTGTAGAAGCCCTCGGAGAATACATCGCCAAGAAGCTCAAGTACTCGGGCAACATGGTTTCCCTTACGAAAGACTTCGTCAGGCCCAAAATTCTGAAGCCCACGGAACTCGAAGTTTCTGAGACCAACAGGCTTGTTGTCGCTATCTGGGAAAAGAAGGTGTCTGCTTATGGCACGCGCACTGACTATCTTGATAGTAATTTGAAGACCGCTTACGCGGTCATTTGGGGCCAGTGCAGCGAGGCGATGAAAGCAAAACTCACTTCGCTCGATGATTTCGAGACGAAGAGTCACGAAAGTGATTGCGTTTGGATTCTGAAGGAAATCAAGGGCATCACGTATCGTTTCGAGGGTCAGCGTTACATCTACCTTTCCCTCAACAACGCGCGCACCTCCTACTACGCCTACACTCAAGGCGCCAAAGACTCGATTTCCTCCTACCTCGAGCATTTCCGTTCCCTCGTCGAGGTCCTGGAGCACTATGGCGGCGCCAGGCTTACTGGATGCTACTGCCGCTGTCTCCTCCGACACAGACGACGCAACAAAACGCCTCAAGATTGCGCGTGACCGCACTCTCGCTTTGGCTTTCCTGAAGCGAGCCGACCGTCGTCGTTTTGGTACACTTCGGGCCGACCTCGAGAACCAGGTCTCCCGAGGAAACGACCAGTATCCCATCGACTTGACCGCCGCCTACAGCCTGCTTGTCAATTTCAAGCATCCCAAGCGGGAAGAGCCGCGCCGCAACACGCGCAGCCAGGAGGCGGCAGTCGAGGAAGAAGATGGCATGACTTTTGTGCAATCTGGCGTAGTGATTGCTGGCGCTAATGGCGTCACGCACACCGGCGTCATTTGTTTCCGTTGCGAGCACAAAGGACATTACGCTGACAAGTGCCCCGACGGTCCCAACGCCACTCTCCTCCAAGCTGAAGCTGCTAACGCCGTGACCCTTCTCCAAGCCTCTCACACCGAGGCCATTGTTGACGATGATGACAACGCGAACCATGAGGTTTCGGATTTACCTTCACCCAGTTGCCCTCGCGTCACGAGCTCACAACATCGTCCTGGGTGCTTCTCGACATCCACTCGACTGTTTTGGTTTTTAAAAACCCTAATTTCCTCACTAACATGAGGCGCAGCAACAGTCAGTTGAAGGTCCACACCAATGGCGGCACCCAGGTTTCGTCGCTTGTCGGCGACATCAAGAATTTTGGTACTGTCTGGTACAATCCCGACTCTTTGGCCAACATCTTCTCTCTTGCCACCGTTCGCAAACTGTGTCGCATCACCATGGACACGTCTGTTGAAGCTGCCCTCTGCGTGCATCCTTCTGATGGCTCAATCATGAAGTTCATCGAATACGGTTTGGTCCTCTACTACCACGACGCCGCCGCTGCCGTCCAGCCTAACTCTAACGAGAATGTTATTGACTACTTTTTTGTCTCCACTGTAGCTAACAACAAGGCACAGTTCCCACGTCGCGAAATTGAAGGAGTGGACAAGGCTCGAGCACTTTATCGAAAGATCGGGCGCCCTTCTCAGCAACAGTTCGAACAAATTCTTGCCAAGAATCTCATCCGAAACTGCCCCGTCACCGTTGACGACGCCAAACGGGCTCTACTCATCTACGGCCCCGACGTAGCCGCCCTCAAAGGAAAAACAAGCAAAGGCCCCTCCCAACATGTCCCTACTTTCAACCCGGTACAAGTCCCAGGTTTTATCTTGCAGCACCACAGTGATGTGACACTTTGCATGGACATTTTCTACGTCCAAGGCCACGCTTTTTTTCACACCATCTCTCGCAAAGTTCAATTCCGCACCGTTGCCCCCGTACTCAACAGAAACAAAGCAACCCTCCTCCGTGAGATCAAGCCGGTTTTGGCAATGTACAAGTCCAGGGGTTTCAACATCTCCGATTTGCACGCCGACATGGAATTTGAGTGCATGCGAAACGGCGTCCTCCCTTCCAGGCTTATACGTTACCGCCGCCGACGACCATGTCAGTGAAGTCGAACGATCCATTTGGACTATGAAGGAGCGTGCGCGCACCACCATCCACGGTCTACCTTTTAAACGTCTTCCAAAGGTGATGATTCAAGCACTTGTTTACCATGCCGCCAAAGGATTGAATCAATTCCCGGCGAAGAACGACATTTCCGACACTCTCAGCCCTCTCACCATCATGACTGGGCGCGCGAACCCCGACTACAATGAGCTGAAGCTGGAATTCGGATCGTACGTACAGGTTTTTGAAGACAACACCCCCAGCAACACTACCACTTCCCGTAACACTGGAGCAATTGTGCTGAACCCGGAAACGCCCAAAGCGTCTATTTTTTTATGTCGCTCGTCACTGGAAAACGCTTGTCCCGGCACCAATGGACCAGAATTCCCATGACCAATGCAGTCATCTCTGCAGTCGAAGCCATGGCGGAGAAGGAAGGCCAACCACTGATCAAAGGCGGAGTCCCACTTTTCGAATGGCGACCGAACGCGTCTGTCGAGGATTTTTTGGAAGATGTCGAATCGGCCGACGAATATGAAAACTTTGCCGAAGATATTTTCGATCCGACCGAACCCGACAATGATGTTGTCGAGGAGCCTAACGACTATGATGACATTGAAACCCCCGACAACGACGATGTTGCCGTCCCGGATGACGATGCAGTTGATGATCCCGCCGTTTTTTAGCCTGATCTCGATAATTTTGGGCCTGGTGGACTTGATCCCGACACCGACGAAGGTGCCGAGACACACGACGATCCCGGAGACGAAGAACCCGGAGACGATGCTCCCGACACGGCCGTGGAGCCCAGCGCAAATGAAGATTCGGTTACCAATTGGTACTATCTCAGGAGCAACAGAGGCAGATCCTACGGCCACCGACTTGATCACCAAATGGATGACCCCGTGAGTTCGAAAAGCTACGAGTCAGGCGTGCAAATGTTACAGCAAGCAGCCGACAAAATGGATGAGTCGCTCGACAACATCTACAAGTACATTTTTGGGCATATTATGACCCAGATGACAGCCACTGCAGGCATCGAGAAGCACGGCCAGGCAGCCGTGGACGCTTTATTGCAGGAGTTCTGTCAGCTCGACAGTAAACACGTTTTTGAACCACTTGACGCATCTACGCTCACCGCCAGTCAGAAGCGAGAAGCCCTTCGCGCTGTCAACCTTATCAATAAGAAGCGTTCCGGCAAGTTGAAGGGGCGCACGTGCGCCGACGGTCGGTCCCAGAGGTCCAAATATACGAAGGAAGAGACGACGTCTCCCACGGTATCCACGGACGCTCTCATGATCTCGCTTATGATTGACGCTAAGGAGCGTCGTGACGTTGCAACGGCTGACGTTGAAGGAGCGTATTTACACGCGGACATGGAAGGTTTCATTCTTTTGAAGTTAGTTGGCGAAGCCGTCGACATTATGTGCCAAGTGAACCCCAAATCCGAGAAGTTCGTTGTCATTGAGAACGGGAAGAAGGTACTCTACCTACACTTGCTTAAGGCCCTGTACGGTTGTGTTCAATCCGCGCTATTGTGGTACAACTTGTTCACAAACACGTTGATCCAAATGGGTTTCAAGCTGAATCCGTACGACCTATGCGTTGCAAACAGCCAGATTAAAGGAAAGCAATGCACGATTGCCTGGTATGTCGACGACAACAAGATCTCTCATGTGGATGACACGGTAGTGACCGACATCATCGAAAAGATTGAGGCCAAATTTGGTAAAATGACCCTGACCAGAGGAAAACATCACGTGTTTTTGGGCATGGACATCACTTTTAACGACAACGACGGCACCGTCACGATTCTGATGAAGGAATATCTCAAGGAAGCGATCGCCAATTCTGGCATGGATGCTTCCAAGGTTGCGCCGACGCCGGCAAAGAAAGACCTGTTCACCGCTGACAAGGGATCTGAGCAACTTGACAAATGACAAGGCGAAAGTTTTCACAGCATTGTCGCAAAATTACTTTACATTTCAAAAAGAGCTCCTACCGACGCTCAATTGGCTATTGCTTTCCTCTGCACCAGGGTCCTCGTGTAGCACGGAGCAGGATTGGAAATAGCTTATCCGACTCCTCCAATACGTCAACGGTACTTTGGACATACCTCTCATTCTCGGAGCTGACAGTCTTGCCGAATCAATGTTGTGGGTTGACGCAGCCTATGCTGTGCACAATGACATGAAGAGTCACACCGGTGGAGCAACCTCTTTGGGTCGTGGAGCAATCATGTGCAAGTCTACAAAACAGAAACTGAACACAAAGAGTTCTACTGAAGCCAAAGTTGTTGGCTCAAGTGATAATCTACCTAACACTATCTGGGCCAGGATGTTTTTGGCCGAACAAGGGTACGAGCTTACCAAAAACATTTTTTAACAGGATAACCAGAGCGCTATCCGGCTTGAGAAGAACGGTTGAGCATCCTGCGGGCAGAAGTCCTGGCACATCGACATTCATTTTTTCTTTATGCAGGTCCGTTTCGAGTCCGAGGGCATTTCTGTCGTCTACTGTCCCACGGACGAGATGCTTGCCAATTTCTTTACGAAGCCTCTTCAAGGCAGTTTGTTTTGGAAATTCTGGGACGTTCTTCTCGGTCATTGTCATGCAAATACGCTCTCAAAATCTCCGCTACCTCCATTCGAGGAGCGTGTTGAGAATCCGATATTGGAGAAATTTCGATCTGGAGCTAGCGGACAGACGTTCGCGTTGCCAGCCAAGAAAAAAGTGTCCGAACAGATGGAGGTAGCATCTGCTCCCACGTACGCGTCAATTCTCAAAAAGGGCCTCAAGTGGGCACCAGTGACTGTTCATTTGTTTTGATTAATCCCATCGTAAGAACAGTTTGATTGACTTTTCTTATAGATAGACTATCGAGAGTCCTGACACACTACAGCTGAGAATTGAAGGTTCGAGGCGTGATCAGATTCTTACTTTTTGATTAATCCCTTCGTAAGAACAGTTTGATTGACTTTTCTTATAGATAGACTATCGAGAGTCCTGACACACTACAGCTGAGAATTGAAGGTTCGAGGCGTGATCAGATTCTCCTAGAATCAACACCGAGTCGTCGGCCCATGATGGTGCAAGACGGTCGAACGATCTTCGAGAAGGATCTTTTCGTTGTGAGTCTTGCGTGCGTGCTGGAAGCTCGTGACTTAAAAACAAAACAAATCGCCTGCTTCCTTCGCCACCACCCATTCAAAGTTTCGTGCCACCATGGCTTCCACTTTTCGACGGCGAGCAGCTGGTCCGGCAGCAACCGGCACAAGCTCCGCATTGTTGTTAGGGTTACCAGGAACTAAGCCATGGACGGGTGGGATTACTCTTACGTCCACGGGACTACGAGACTGGGATAACCTGTTGGGTGGTGGACAACCACCCGGTACGTGCATATGGTTGGAAGAAGATCGATGGACGCGGGGTCTCGCCTCGTGCTTGATCAAGTGCTGGTGTGCTGAAGTAAGTAACGTGCCCAGAAATAGATGCATGTAATTGACAAGGGAATAGGTCTAACGCTAGCTATCTCTCCTCCTCTCTCAACCCACAGGGACTATCACAGAACCAACTCTTGCTCATTCCGACGGATCAGGACGAGGGCAACACTGCCAACCCCGCTGAGACTTCCTGGGACAACCAGGAAGACAGTTCACTCCTTCATCATGTATCAAGTTCAGAAATCAAGGAGCTGTTACAGTCCTTACCACGGAACTTGCACCGAGACAAGGAAGCCAAGTCAGCCTCTGTTGCAGCAGCTGCATCCGATGCGACTGCTGGGTTGGAAACGCTGGAAGAAGGGGAAGACGAGGGCGAAGAAGAGCAGACAGATGAGGGACTTACAATTGCTTGGCAGTATCGTAAGGACGTCCAGCGGGAACGGTTGGGGCAAGTGGACGCTGTATCGACTGCTTCTGAAAAGTCATCCGGGTCTGATGTCTTTTGCCACTCGTACGATCTACAGGGACGGCTACACTCTCAAATGGACACCGAGCAAGCTGCAAGTATCGTACCGATGCAGGGCTGTCAAGACTCTGACTCTGGTCATGGTCGAAAGTGCGGCATTCTCTATTATCGTCGACTGCTGGTGCAGCTGAAAGACTTGCTATCCAAGAATCCTCGCCGAGTCGTTCGACTCCTCCTTTACCATCCCAACTTGACAGTGATGAATGTGGCGCTGCCCCTCTTGCTCACCCACATTCGTACACACCTACTCCCGGTTGTCCTTTTAGTCACGGTGCAGCCCTGGACCTCTTCTGCCTCTCCAACTACAATGCGACTGTTGCAGAGGGCTTGCGATGTGGTTCTCGAGACGGAAGGGTTTGCCTCGCGTCGCGACTATCCACCCCCACCCGAATTTCGCAGCTTGCACGGTCTTCTCAAGATTCGCAAAATGTCAACCGTAACTGCGGCCACTGCACACGGCGGCGGCCACTTTTGCGATTTAACCGTCACCAAGCGTCCTGCCGCTAATTTGTACGGACTCAAGCGGGATCGGCGCAAACTTCACATTCAACTGTTGCACATTCCACCTGAGGATTACGCTGAAGGCGGTGGAAGCGTTGGGGGTGGCGGTGTTCGTTCTGGAGCAGGACGACCCGCTAAAAAGGAAACATCGGCGTCGGGATGCGGCACGGGAAGTGGTGCGTCGCCTCTGGACTTTTGAAAAGGTATGTGTCGCTCGTCCTCCACCTTTTGCATTGAATCGAAGATCATAGGCGTTACCCGGGGCTGTACGACGGCGCTTGTCGGCCAGCAGACGTGACAAAATGTCATCGAGCTGGTCGTCATTGTCATCCCAGTGAGTCCTTGTGCTGGTGAATCAAAATGTTCGCCGCACGTAGGGCGACAAGGTCTTCGAAGATCAAACAAGCAAGCGTTTAACCCAGCGTTGTTCTTAATCAGTGAACTCACCCTGGACCTGTCTGTCTGCACATTTCGCATCCCCACTTGCAGATTCAAGTGAGCGACGTCAATTCCGGAAGTGTAATTCGTGCGTCTAGAGATGTTCGAAAAGGTACGTGATGCAGACTGTTGTGCTCTGCTTTAAACCGAAGTATCATAGGCGTTACCCGGGGCTGTACGACGACTTCTGACGGTCCGCAGCGGTGACAAAATGTCATTGAGCTGGTCGCCATGGTCGTCCCAGTGAGCCCTTGTGTCGGTGAATCAAATGTTCGCCGAACGTAGGGCGACAAGGTCTTCGAAGATCAAATAAGCAAGCGTTTAACCCAGCGTTGTTCTTAATCAGTGAACTCACCCTGGACCTGTCTGCCTGCTCATTATTCTACAGTATTACAGGTGCATCCCAAGTTCAAGAGCAATCTAGCTCAAGCTCCTTCATAACAAGTTGCTCTTTAAATTCCTTTTTATCTTATTATGTTATTCTTACTGGCGCGGCGTACTCTATTTGTGACGACTCCCTATCGCTACGTGCATGTACCTTTTACCGGTATTGGTTACTGTGATCTAAGGGGATCATAGACTAGACTTCGATTTAATTTGGATTTTGTCGTTGTCGCACTTTCCAAATGCTACGACACGAAAAACGTGAATGCCGGCAAATATATATAAACGACAACGTCACTTTTCTCCCTCCGACCTCCGACACATTCACCATGGCGAGACCCCCGTTGATCGGGATCTTGCTCCCGTTCTTACTAGTCGGAAATCTCAGCGCCTTTACAACTGCCACACAGAGTGTGAATGCACCTCGACTGCTTTCGAACCAACCCCTCAGTGATCAAGTTCAGAATGGAGCTGCTCCTCGTGGTGGTTCGCTACAGCTACGACGTCAATGGCGGCAGCGGGGTCCATCCTCTACGTTTCCAGCGCTCCGCTCGACAAAGGACGCCGCCGGCGATTCTAAAGAAGGAAGTGCTAGCGTCGTAGAAAAGTTTCGAACCTTTGCAGGTAAGAACTTCTTTCTGCTCGGCATGTTTGTCGCCGTCGGTTTTGCCCGGGTGTTCCCAGCGCTGGGCAAGAATGGCGGTGTACTTCGACCTGAGCTCTTCATTGGCAAGTTTGGAGTTACCATGATCTTTCTTCTATCGGGGCTTTCCTTGGAACTTTCGGAACTGAAGCAAGCCGCGTCCAGTTTCAAGCTGAATACCATGGTTCAGCTAGTGACCTTTGCTGCTTGGCCGTTTCTGGTAGGTCTTCCATTGACGCAGGCGTTTGCTACCTTTCTTCCAGGAGTATTTCCAAAACCGTTACTAGATGGACTTCTCATCTTGACGTGCCTGCCTACGACTGTGAACATGTGCATCATCTTGACGTCGGCGTCCGGTGGCAATGTTGCTTCCTCTCTATGGAATGCCGTTGTTAGTAATCTCGCTGGTATCTTCTTGACGCCAGCGCTCTTGTTTCGATTCTTTGGGGCCCAAATCCAGTTACCCTTTCTCGATATGGTGATTAAGCTTTGCGGCAAGGTACTGGTTCCGGTAGCAGTGGGGCAGGTGTTGCGACAGACCAAGGTAAAAGATGTATACCTAGCCAACGCGAAACGGTTCAAACGCTTGCAAGAACTGATTCTTCTTAGCATTGTATGGAATGCGTTTTGCAACACTTTCTCCCAAGGGCTCGGTCTGGAGCTCCGACACGGTCTGGGACTCTTGGCGTTGCTTCCGGCCTTGCAACTTCTGTCTATGGGTGTGCTTTTCAAGTTTTTCTCGCAGTCTTTTTGGAATCTTGATCGCGGAGAAGTGGTCGCCGCCATGTTTTGCGCATCGCAAAAGACATTAGCCTTTGGTTTACCACTGGTTGGTACCATCTTTGAAGGAAACCCCAATCTTGCAAGCTATTGTGCGCCAATCATGTTTATCCATCCACTTCAGTTGATTATTGGATCCATTCTGGTGCCGCAAATAAGAAAGTATACTGCTGCTGAAGATAGTAAAAGCATGTAGCTATTAATATGTAATTGTAGCATGCTACGACTGGCTTCGATGTTTTGGTTGGCTTAGTTTTAATTCCAGTCAGTTGACGAGGACGCCATGGGTGTTCCCTAGCTCGATCTCCTTAGCTTTCTTCTCCTTGTCCTACTTACTAGTCAAAATCCTTCTTAAGTTTATTCCGGGTGTTAGGTGAAGCTGGTGAGCAATAGGTACAGTAGCTACCAGGTAGAGCTACTACAGAAGCAGAAACAACATGATGAAGAGAGTTGCTAGCAAAATCCAATACCGCTTCCCATCACGCATTTTCAAATTTTTACTCCTTAATTCCGGGTTCCTGGGGCCTTGACCACTAATTGATGACCATCAACCAACTGGAACCAACGAAAACCTTCATATTTTCCGTATTTGTTCTTGTCCAGATCGTTTGCACCATGGCCAATAAGCGGAAGCACACCGAGACAAAACCTGACTCTGAGACAACGAAGAAGGATGACGGTCCAAAAGAGGCAGCGTGGAGCAAGAGTAAGAAGAAGCGAATGCGTCAACTGAAGGCTAAAGGTCAGCAGTCGAACCTTGATGCCACCGAGAAAAAGACGAAAAAGACTAAAGACACCAACAGCAAGAGAGAGGCTAAGGAGACCGTTGAGAAGCTTGGTAAAGATATGAAGGTGCCCACGCATAAGACTTCCGGATCTTCCCTGCAGGAATCTTTCAAGGCGAGGTTGACTGGATCTCGCTTTCGCATTCTCAATGAAGAACTCTATACGACGACTTCAAAAGAGGCGTATGATAACTTCTCGTCAAACCCGGAGCTGTATGACCAGTATCATCAAGGCTTTCGTCACCAGGTGGAACAGTGGCCTGTTAACCCTGTCAGTGCCATTATGAATCGCCTAAAGTCGCACATTGGCGACGGCAAGTCGGGAAAGGTTGTCGTTGCCGATTTCGGGTGCGGTGACGCCGAGCTTGCGAAGCAACTCTTGAAGGTTCAAAACAAAGGAAAGTGCCCTTTTAAAGTACATTCATTTGATCTTGTTGCCTCTTCCGACTTGGTTACGGCTTGTGATATGTCCAATGTTCCTCTCCAAAACGATTCTGTAAATGTTGGCATCTTCTGTTTAAGTCTTATGGGCACGAATCTGGCCGACTTTATCCGCGAAGCGCATCGCGTTTTGCGCAACGATGGACGAATTCACATTGCCGAAGTACGTTCCCGATTCGAAAGCAAAGATGGAAAGGGCGGCTTTCAAGACTTTGTTGCGATTCTGGATCAGCTCGGCTTTGAGTGTATCAAGACAGACAAGTCCAATAAGATGTTTGTGCTTTTTGAGCTTAAGAAGAGTGGTAAGGCGCCCAAGAAGGATCTCGAGTTTACTGCTAGGCCGTGCATCTACAAGAGAAGATAGGTTGTGCTAGTGTATTGTTATACATAAAGTATTAGCTGAGGATTGCATGTATTAATTTAAGTCCACATCTTGATAACGCCGTCCCAACCGCTCGTGAACATGACTGAAGGCTCCAGTGGATGCCAGACACAGCAAATAGCAGGACCGGCGGTATGAGCCCGGAACTTTTGCATGATTTTGTGCTTCTTCCAGTCCCAGAAAAAGATATTACCGTTGCCATCGCCACTCACCAAGTATTGACCGTCGGGACTGAAAGCCATTTCGCAAGCGTACCCCGATACCACGTGCCCCGAGTACTTTTTCTTTCGCTGCAACGCAAAGCGATTGTTGGCTTGAAAGACTACAATAGTATTGTCCAAGCTCTGACCACAAAAGTACTGCATGGACGGATGTAACGTCATGCTGGGCATGGAATGCATGGTTGGATCGGAAATGTACTTGATCGGAACACCTATGTCCCACTCCCAAACGAGAACCTTCTTGTCGTCACCGCTCGAGATCATTTTCGTGCCGTGATCCTCGACAAACAAAATGGCATTGACTGGAGCGAGATGATGGTTGTACTCTTGCGTAATCTCTGCAGTTGTCGCGTCGTAGGCAACAATTTTGTTGTCACTACAGCCAACCACAAAAATGTTGTCGTCTTTGGGGTAAAACTGGACCACGTACGGAACCTTTTTGTTGGTAAAGGTCTGCAAGACTTCACCAGATTCAGTGTTCCACAGACGCAGGTAGCGATCAAAGGAAGCCGACACAAACTTGCTGCCGTCGTGATTGAACTGGGCATCACGGACAGCCGCCGAGTGTCCAATGTAGGTGCGCATGACTTGCTTTTCTTCGACCGACCATACCTTGCACTTGCCGTCGAGGCCTGCACTCAACAGCAAGTGGCCCGACTTGGGAAAAAGTCGAATCCGGTGAACGCCTTTGTTGTGACCGGTAAACCTATGCACGCATTTTTTTGGAACAAAGCAACGATGGTGATTCATATCCAAGTCGTCGTCGGCAAGAATGGAACCCAAACCAGCCGGTGGCGCGATCCAAGAACGACCCTTATAATCAAACTCTTGCTTGCCATGAAAGGTTGTGGATGGCTCTATAGGTTTGTCGCCGTCAATCTTGGGAGGCAAGAGATGTGACATTTTCCGCTCCACAAGGCGGTCAAAGCTCGATTCTTCTTCCTTAGTTTCTTCGGCAACTCCCTTTTGTCGATCGCGTTCTGTGAGATAAGCTCGTTCGGCTAGTTGCTCGTCAGTTAGCGAATCGATACCACCCTTGGCAATGTCGGTCAAAGCGTTATCAGCAGCCCAGCGTTCTTCCTTGGAAGCGGGAGCCCAAATTCCGTGTTCAGCTTCATCATCGGATCCCTGAACCAAGGCTTCCTTCTGCTTGGGATCCGGTCGGGGTCGTTTTCGCCGTTGCTCTTCCTGCGCAGCAAAGAGCTCGAGTCGTTTGGAGCCGTATCCCAAGGTGGTGCGCAAAATCTCGGTACCATGCTCATCGGGCGCCAAAGCCTTGCCAGTTCGCTGAAAGGCTGCACGCTGTTCCGCAAAAGTAGTTTCGTCAAAGGCTACATTGGCTTCGGTCGAAGCTGCATCCTTTGATCGTTTCGACGGATCCGGAACCTGAGGGCCTTGCACGGGCTGGTACATGACTGCCTTGGTGGGATTATTCATCAACACGAGAGCTCCCTGTCTTATCTTGGAAGTAGCCACCGATGTAGTAGATCCTGTGACTGTGAGTGCCGTGGACGCGGATCCATTGTTGAGTCGGCCCGCCGTCAACGAAACCACCGGAGCCGAGTTGAGAACGCGTCGATCGAATCGTTTGGCCACGGGAGCGATCGTTTCACCTTGCGTCTTGGACAGCGCTGGAGCAGCCTCCTCTCCGTCCGATTCCGAGCTATAGTCTTTTAATAGATCCATGATTGCGGATGAGGGTCTTGTTGTATCAGCTACGATAGTCTATGGTGTCGTTTCAGAGCACCATGCACCATTGTGGCCGCTTATGTTCAGTGATTTCTCGTGGTCTGTGCAAATCGTCTGTCCGCGTGTACGTTTTGATGTACGGTACTAGGGTCCCCGGTTCCAACGACTTGACTAGACTACGGTAAGCTATCGTACTCGTACTGTGGTCTAGATACCGGTACGGATACGAGTCAGTCCTCGTGTGTGTGTGTTGTGTCTGATAATATCATCTTCTGTTACATGTATGTTCTCTGTTTAGTTTGTACAATATTGCCGGGTGAACCTGTTGTTAGCTGGGCCATATCATATTGTTGGTTACTCAAAAACGCACTCTTCCGCCGTGGTACTGGACCAGATGCATCCAAAAGCGTCCCCATCCCACTCGTCGTGAAATTCGTCCGTCTTTTCCAAGCACCGGGTAGCAAACTCCTTCTGAAGATCAACGTCGTCTTCGATTGATGGCGGAGCTTCAAAGGTCTGTCGAGCGGTACGAAGACCGGATATACCACTATCCCGGAGCATCTTCAAAGCCAGTTCAGGAGAGGGCCGGCCGAAGAATATTTGCTGTTCAATGGGAATCCACGCAAAACTGAAGTACTGGTCTCCAATAATGATGAGCTGACCATCCATCCATTGGTCATTTCGAAAGCCTTCCTCAGCGACACGGCCGAGCCCACCATACCGAGGCAATTGACGCGTTCCCCACTTGACGGCCGCCTTTTCAGTCAACGTAATGGGTTGCAAGGCCTTGTGCTCCTGCGTGTCTGGCATATTGTAACGGAGTGGATGCAAGTTGGTTTGAAAGGTGACTTGAGTACGCGGAACATTCTTGTCGCCCGTGACCTTGTACGCGATCAAAGTGTCTCCCACATAGGTCACGTTGACCATTTCGTAGCCGTTTGATCCGTACTTGCCAATCCACAAGCCTTCCAAGTTAAATTGCGGCAGGCAGCTACGAGCTGCCAACGCCTTGCGCCTGTGTTCGGCAGCATCGTCGAGACGGCCTTCTTGGGCGGCTTGCTCGAGCTCCATTAACTCGAGTGTGTAAACAAGCTCAGGGTCTTGACGTTCCACTCGACGGAGCATTTCTCGAGTGCGTTCTTCTGTCATCTCCTTGCCGTCGGTAATAGCTGCGAGCAGTCGGTGCGAGAGCTTGTCCAACTTGTTCCGGAGGTCCCAAAGCTTGTCCCCAAACTCGACAAACTGGGCCTTGTTTTCGTCGTCTTTTTCTAGGCGCTTTCGACGAACCTCTGTTTCTAGGAGAGGTTCCAAGTTAATAAATTCGTTCATGCGACGGTCGTCGCCATGATGGCGACTGGACGAGATCACCTGAAGAGGGCTAATGCTGATACCCAAAGTACGCATGCCGTTGGTGTCGGGGAGTATCGAAAAGGATGCCACTTGCTGGTTCATCATTACGAAACCCAAGAGACCAAATAACGCCATTTTCAAGGCGCTGGTCGAAGTATATGACATGAGAGCTATGTTAGACGTAGGGAAGGTCCAAGAGAAGTATAATTGAGTGCTCAAGAAGAAGGTAAAAGGTCGAAGTGCCAATGGACGACGTTGCCAAAATGAGAAAGCAAAGAGCGCAAAAGAATTTGTCAGAGGGCGGCGGATGGTTGATGGCTGGCATTTGCAAGGGGACCCGGTGATTGACGTACGCGTTTATTACGACCAGCCATTCAAGAGTGAGTCGGTCGCTCTGATTGGTGGTCCACGTCATCTAGTCCCAAACTACAAATTCAGAATGACGTGTTCAAAAGGCACGTGGCGATCGTTTCGCGCAAAAATAAAACTATAGAGGAGACGAGAATCAAGCCTTCTTCCAGAGCCAGTACCGTAAGTAGTTTGAGACAAGATTTGCAAAAAGCCGTTAAGCTTTTAAGCAGCATTTGTCGTGATTGACGAATTACTTAGTGTGAGTAGCCTTCGCATCAATCCAGGTCAGAGCTGGCGACGCATTTTCATGTTTTCGGCACCGACTTGAAGCCTCACAAAAGAGAGTGTTCCAAAAGATACCTCTACCTCTACCATCCACGTCAACCTACGTAACCACCTCCCTCCAAAAAACGAACCCAACCTCACCAAAAACTCATGTTCCTTGTTGCTCCTCCAAGTAACAACTCAGCGACAACTTTCTCGACTCGATTCGTGTGTTCATAATACAAACACAACAACACCTTAAAGCTCGTCTTTAACCTCACCATGAACAGTTTCACCACCGCCCTCTTCCTAATCACGCTGGCCCCACAGCTTCATGCCTTCTCTGGCCTCTCAAGTCCTCGTCCTTCCGGCAGAAGCGCCTTTCTCACAAGGACACCTGCCCAACCATCATATGCGACTTTGAAGACACCGCTCTTTGTAAGCCTTACAACCAGCTCAGCCTTTGGCTTGCCGGATGATATTGTTAATGGT
>Ga0307978_1000849_pt1 | contig 24284 bp, 21 predicted proteins | sample OrgLakmetage1056_FD_203151 | JGI IMG/M metagenome (GOLD analysis project Ga0307978, IMG submission 203151) | Saline water microbial communities from Organic Lake, Antarctica - #1056 | ecosystem: Environmental > Aquatic > Non-marine Saline and Alkaline > Saline | place: Antarctica: Organic Lake...
CACATTCGACCACGACCAGTATTATCCACTCGTGGGCGCGCACGCGGCTATTGCCAACAACTGCAACGACTGCCATAACGGGGATTATACCAATACGCCGAATACTTGTTTCGGGTGTCATAGTGATGACTACAACGCTACGAATGACCCCAATCACGCCGTGGCTAATTTCCCTACAGATTGTGAATCCTGCCATGGACAAAACACCTGGATACCGGCCACTTTCGACCACGACGCTATGTACTTCCCCATTTACAGCGGCAAACACGACGAAGAGTGGAATAGCTGTACGGATTGCCACACCACACCGGGCAATTATGCCATTTTCGACTGCATCAACTGCCATAATAACGCAGCTGACCTGGCGGATAATCATGATGAGGTGCCTGGTTATATGTTTGAGAATAATGCCTGTTTCGCCTGTCACCCAACCGGAGACGATTAGGGCGAGCAGATGACTGATGCTTCATTAATGAACCAGAGATGATCAGCGTAATGAGGAGCCTGTTCAACATAACTTTTTGGCTTTTCCTGGCGGCTACAACGCTACAGGGACAGGCTCCTGATGCCGCTGTGGCCTGGATCAGTGGAAAGGTTTCCTTTCTTTCTTCTCGCAATGTATATGTGAAGTTCGCCTCCACAAAGGAGATTGCCATTGGGGATACCCTCTACATCAATCAGGAAGGGCAATATCTGCCAGCGTTGCAAACTGACAATAAATCCTCAACCTCTGCTGTGTGTACGCCTTTTGCTGACTATACTTTCCAAAAAGAGGATCTGATCTATGCAAAAATACCGGCTGCAGCGTCACCACCGCCCTTAACGGTACCTGCTGAAGCCACAGCGACGGACCAGGAGTTAGCCAATGGGGTCACACCGGTGCTTGTTCCGGACGAGGACCAGGAACAGGAACAGGAAGAAGCTGCTGAAAGTCTCGAAAAAATCAGGGCCAGGTTCTCCGCTGCATCTTACAGTAGTAAGTCAGAATACCGGGAATTGCACCGAATGCGCTACGCTTTTTCTTTTCGGGGTGAACATCTGAAAGAGTCCCGGTTTTCAACCGAGCAATACATCACATTCAGGCATACGCTGGGAGAATGGGAAGAGGTAAAAAGTAATTTGTCCAACGCACTCAAAGTGTATGCGCTTTCCGTAAGGTATGACTTTGACTCTACCTCCAACCTGACGCTTGGCCGCCGGATCAATCCGAATATGTCAAGCGTAGGCGCCATTGACGGGTTGCAGTACGAGAAGCAAATCGGTGTTTTCACTGTGGGCGGGATCGCAGGTTTCCGGCCGGACTATTCCGACTACAGTTTCAACCCTTCTCTACTGGAGGTTGGCGGCTACCTGATGATGACTGCGCCGGGCAAGCATCAAAGCCACCGGACAACCATTGGCTTCCTGGAACAGACCAATCAAGGGCAGACAGACCGGCGGTTTCTTTACCTTCAACATCGCAGTACACCCTTTGAAGGCTTTAATCTTTTCTCCTCCGTTGAAGCCGATTTGTACGAAAACCTGAACAGTGAGGTACAAAACAAATTGCGCCTGACCAGTTTGTACCTTTCCATGCGGTACCGGGTGAACAGAAAAATCAGGTTTTCACTTTCTTATGATAACCGGCGCAACGTCATTTACTACGAATCCTACAAAAGTTTTATTGACCAGCTTGTCCAGGATGAAACACGCCAGGGATTACGGTTCAGCATCAATTTACGACCGGCAAAACTGCTCACCCTGGGGGTAAATACCGGGTGGCGATTTCAGAGGAGTGACCGAAATCAGTCCAAAAACCTGAGAGCATTCCTAACTTGGTCGAAAATACCCGGTCTCAATATGCGGGCTTCCCTTTCGGCCACCTTACTGCAGACCAATTTTATTAAGAGCCAGATTTATGATTTAAGGCTTTCCAGGTCAATCATCAAAAAACGCCTTGATGGAGATCTGTACTTCCGAACGGTTCATTATGAGTACCAGAATACAGGATTGAAGGTGGAACAAAAAATTGCAGGAGGCAGCCTCTCCCTGCGCATCCGGAAGCAACTGAGCCTCCTGGCATTTTATGAAGGCACTTTTATTGAACAGGAACAACCCTATCAACGCATTAATACAAAAATTATTCAGCGGTTCTGAGTGTATGGTACATAGCTATTGATGAAACGGCCTTACTAAACAAACAAAAAACACCATTTGCCAATCAATCCTATAGCGGGTCCTCAAGTTACTCAACTGCGAGATTCTAAACATTAAACCTATGATTTCTCCAAATTTTAGAACATTACTGAGGATTTGCCTTTTAGGCATCCTAATTGCCAGCCTGACGGCCTGCGGCGGCAAACCAAAGGTTATTGAAAGCGAACCCACGGCTACTGCCGCAGGGGAAAGCACGAATACCATACCCGCACTGCAGGAAGCCACTGAAGCGCCCTCAAAACCGGCAGAAGCCACGCACCAGGTGATGGTCAATGAAGTGTTGAATACGGACCGGTATACCTATATCCATGTAGAGGAAAAGGAAGAACAATATTGGGTTGCCGTTTCCAAACAGGAGGTCACAGAAGGCGAAACTTATTTTTTCAAGGGCGGCCTCCTCAAAAAGCAATTTTTCAGCCAGGAATTCAACCGGGTATTCGAGACGCTTTACCTGGTATCAAAATTTTGGAAAGCTCCTTCAGGTAGCGAAGCGGCTCTGGATAAAGCCTTTGCTCAGATGAATGCAGCTGTTGCTCCTACTGATCTCGAAGTACAACCCGGGGATATTGAGCCCGCCGAGGGTGCCGTTTCGATTGCGGACCTTATAGCGCAAAAAGAGCAATACAGTAACCAACAAATAAAAGTAACTGGTAAATGCGTAAAGGTCAACCCTATGATCATGAACCGCAATTGGATACACCTGGAGGATGGCTCCGGCGAAGGGCTTGATCTTACCATCACCACAACCGAAAATATCCCCCTGGGCGCTATTGTAACCCTGGAAGGCACGATTGCCCTGAACAAGGACTTTGGTGCGGGCTATCAGTACGACATCATTATGGAAGGCGCTGTGCTCCGGTAACCCAAAACGCGAAACTATTCTAGTCATGAAGACGCTAAAGCTAATTTTTAACCGATTGTTTTCCACTTCTGCAGCCGGGTTATATATGGTCCTTTTTGCCATCGCTATCGGAGCTGCCACCTTTATTGAGAATGACTTTGGTACGAGTGCCGCACAGAAAGTAGTATTCAAGTCCTGGTGGCTCGAATTACTGATGCTTTTATTTGGCATATCTATTCTGGTCAACACCTTTCGTTACCGGCTTGTGCAGCAGAAAAAATGGGCGGTGCTTTCCTTTCACACGGCAATCGTTATCATCCTCATAGGGGCGGGAGTCACCCGTTATTTTGGATTCGAAGGCATAATGCACATCCGGGAGGGAAGCCGTTCGGATACCTTCCTGAGTGCGGAGACTTACCTGCTTTTTGAAGCCGATCAGCAAGGTCACCAATACCGGTTTGCAGAGCCTGTGCTGTTTGCCAGTTTGGGCAACAACCACCTTCAGGAGTCTTACCAACTCGGGTCCACCACAATCGATGTGGAAGTAACCGATTTCATGCCCAACCCTAAGGAATTTCTACTGAATGATGAAGGTGGGCTTCCCACTCTGCAGATCGTTATTGGCGGTGCTAACGGAAGGGAAGAGTACTATATTCAGGAAGGGCAGCGTAGCCGTATCCGCGGTACGCTCTTCAATTTCACTAAAATTGAAGACCCGCAGGCCTTCAACATCAGAATTGATGAAGGGCAGCCCTATTTCAAAGCCCCTACTCTTTTCACCCAAACGGTCATGGCCACCCAACAGCGCGACACCCTGACAGCCGGGCAATACCACCCACTGCAGCTACGTAGCCTTTACGCCAGTGTACAGGAGAGCTTCGTTTTTGGCCAGTTCACCCCCACAGGCCACATAAAACTAGCTTCCGAAAAACAAAAAATGGAAAGCAATAGCAGCGCTGGTATTCAGATACGGGTGAGCGATGGTAAAAATACGCAGGAGCAATACGTCTTCGGAAGTCAGGGTGCAGAAGGCCGACCCAGAACCTTTCTGCTGGGTGATCTGGAGTTGTCCGTTGCCTACGGTTCCCGTCCTATCCAACTTCCTTTTGCGCTGCAGCTGCGGGACTTCATCATTGAAAAGTACCCCGGTACGAACAGCGCCTCCTCTTATGCCAGTGAAGTCACCCTATTGGACGAACGCCACAGTATCAATAACGATCAGCGAATTTATATGAACCACATACTAAATCATGATGGCTACCGGTTTTTTCAGTCCTCTTTCGACCCGGATGAGCTGGGTACCTACCTTAGTGTCAATCACGACTGGTGGGGCACCTGGATTTCTTATCTTGGCTATGCTATACTTACTATTGGTATGGTCCTGACCTTATTCAGCAGTAAGAGCCGCTTTCAGCAATTGGCCCGCAACCTCAAGCAAATGCGCAGCAAGCCAACGGCTGCCCTGGTGCTGCTACCCCTGCTGCTGGCATCCAACCTGGCCCTGGCCAACCCTGCGCCCAACTATGTACTGGGTCCCCCTGTTCTACCTGCGCACGCTGAAAAATTCGGTCGGCTGGTCATGCAGGACCACAGGGGCCGAATGAAACCCATGAATACCTATGCCAGTGAGATCCTGCGCAAACTCTCCCGCAAGGAATCTGTTTACGGGCTTAGCGCAGAACAGGCTATTATTAGTATGACGACCAGCCCGAAGGACTGGTACCATCTGCCGCTCATCAAAATGGGTCGACATGACAAAACGAAGGAGCTCATCCCCGTGGAAGGCAAACTCGCTGCTTACCGCGACTTCTTTGATCAAAATGGCAAGTATATTTTGCAGGAGCACGTCCGCAAAGCTTACAACACCCCCAAGAAAGACCGGGGCGTCTTTGAAAAAGAAATGATGAAACTGGACGAGCGGGTCAACATCTGCAATATGGTCTTTTCAGGTAGCTTCTTCAAAGTGTTCCCTGTTCCCGGAGACCCAAACCACCTTTGGGAGTCTCCCAATGATGCGCACCGGCATGGACAGCAGGAAGCCTCCTTCGGGAAGAAATTCTATGACGCCTATGGCCCTACCATCCAAACGGCCCTGCACGATGGCAACTGGGACCTGGCCAACCGCCTCATTGACGAGTTGCGCCAATTCCAGTACAAGAATGGCGCTGCCGTTATGCCCTCCGAGCGAAAAATCAGTGCAGAAATCCTACTGAACCGGTTAAATGTATTCAGCCATTTAGGGAAAATATACGCTCTGTTGGGCCTGGTCTTTTTGGGACTGCTCTTTGCAAGGGTATTCAAGCCCGGGCTGGGATTAAAGTGGCCTATCCGTATCGCAGTAGGCATTTTCCTTGCCGCTTTTGCGATGCATACCTTTGGGCTGGGCCTCAGGTGGTACGTTTCCGGGCGCGCACCCTGGAGCAACGGGTACGAGTCTATGATTTATATTGCATTTACCACCGCTCTGGCCGGTGTTATTTTTGCCCGAAAATCACTGGGCAGCCTCGCTGCCACTTCTATTCTGGCTTCGACCATACTCATGGTAGCGGGCCTCAGCTGGCTCGACCCTGAAATCACCCCACTGGTTCCGGTACTAAAATCCTACTGGCTGACCATTCATGTATCGCTTGAAGCAGGCAGCTATGGTTTCCTAATGCTGGGCGCTTTAATTGGACTAATCAACCTGGTCTTTATCATCTTCCGTACACAGAAAAACGCCAAAAACGTGAACCGGATGATTCGGGAAATGACCCAAATTAGCGAAATGACCCTCATCGGAGGCTTGGTGATGGTCAGTGTCGGTACCTATCTCGGAGGGGTCTGGGCTAACGAATCCTGGGGGCGTTACTGGGGCTGGGATGCCAAAGAAACCTGGGCACTTGTCACGATACTAATCTATGCCTTCATTCTGCACATGCGGTTTATCCCAGGGTTTAGAGGGGCCTATGCCTTCAACGTCGCCTCTCTATTTGGGTGGGCCTCGGTAATTATGACTTACTTCGGCGTAAATTACTATCTGTCCGGGCTGCATTCGTATGCAGCAGGCGACCCGGTCCCTATTCCTTCGTTCGTCTACTACACCGTGATCAGCCTTACCGTGATCAGCCTCCTGGCCCTTTGGCGCAACTGGCAGTTTAACAAGGCTTCCGAGTAGTGCAATAGCCTCATTGGCTCCATGAAGAACGCGAGGTAACCAGTGATTAGGCCATAAAGCAAAAGGATTGCAAATACTTGACTCCTGTTTGGATATTTATTACTTTTGTTATGCAAGTAAATGTGTGTAATAACTTGTAGAATGCAAGTTTTTCATAAAGTGCCTTTTATTTAGCCAGTTAAAATTTAAGTTTTATCGATATATGCCACAGGAATTCAGATGCGATTGTCCGTTCACTTCAGCCCTTGACGTTTTAGGCGACAAATGGATGCTGGTTATCGTAAAACAGATGTTGGTAGAGGGGAAGGAGACGTTTAAAGACTTCACGGAGAGTGAAGAAGCGATTGCCACCAATATTCTTTCCAGTAAGCTCAAACTGCTGGAGGAGTTGGGGGTCGTCATCAAAACCAAACGGCCGAACAATAAGAAGACCAATCTTTATCTCCTGACCGATAAAGGGTTGGCTTTGACCCCCATACTTGTAGAGCTGGCGCTGTGGAGCGATAATCACCTAAGGGATGTACACCCTTCAATAGTAAACGGTGAAGCAATGAAGCGACTACGAGGTGATAAAGCGGCTTTTGCCCGTACACTGGAGCATCAGTACAGAGCAAAGCTGGCTACGACGCCGCATTTGTGATGACGCGGGCTTAGCTTGTTTGGATTTCTTAAACTTCTGGCAATTGCGGGTCAATTTACTAGTAGTGCAACTTCATTCCCTCGTGAGAAGCCACAAATCCCATGCTTTCGTAAAACTGCAGGGCCTCCGGGCGTTTTTTATCTGTAGTCAACTGCAGGACATGCGCTCCTCTCTCCTGAGCTCTCGCAATGGCCCATTTCATGAGCTTGCTGCCCATGCCCGCTCCCCGGATATCCTTTCTGATACGAACGGCTTCAATTTGGGCACGTATGCCGCCTTGGTAGGTCAGGTATTGCAAAAAAGATAACTGCAGGGTGCCAATCACTTCCCGATCGCCATTCTCCACCACAATCAACTCCTGATTGGGGTCTTCATTGATATGCTCAAATGCATTTAAGTAAGTCTCCGGCAGGGGGAGGCGGTAATCTTCGCGCTGTTGTCCAAGCGGGTCATCGGCCAGCAACTCAACGATAGCAGGAATATCTCTGCGGGTTGCGGTTCGGAGAGTAAGTTTGGGCATAGCGTAAAACGTTTTGGCAAGGCTGATAGAGGTGTATTGTGCGGTGCTGGTTCGGAGCTAAAATAATAAATATTTGGCGTTGCGCTTCTTTGTTTTTGATACAGCCCATGCCTGAAATTGCATTCGTGCCTATCACAGGACCTACTTATGATGCGTATAACAAATTGCACAAAGCAGGATGCCGCCCTTACAGGGCTCAAACCAACTGCCATTAAATTCCTGGGGCGTTGCCCCAGTCAATTACCTATCACTCCTTCGGAGTTTGGCGAGCATTGAGCTGTTTGAATGTGCAATTTATTACACCCACTTTCCTGTAGGACAAACGCACCAAACTTATGGTCCGTACCTGTCTGCCATAGCCCGCCAGGCAGACCTAACGACACGGGATGACGTTTTTATCTCCGATTTTACCGATAGAAAACCCCTAACGGGGTCAAAACAATAAAGAGTTCGATCAAAAACGAAAATGATTTAGTCACTTGCTACAGCATTAATGGTGCGAATTTACCATTTAGATTTTGGTGCGTTTGCCCTAATAAAAAATACCCCTGAATTCGAAGGCTTAACTTCATTTGAGCTTGAACCTGCTACTTCTGAACAATATAGTCTGGCCGCCTAATGAGTAAAGGAAACACCCAATTTCGACTCAACAGAGTATCTTTAGTTAAGTCTGTTTTCGAGCTAAAGACTATTGGCTTTAAGCCTTCGGATAAGCTTTCGGTTGACATTAATACTAGTTTTAACGCTAGTGACGAGAGCGTACTTGTATTTGTAGAAGTCAAGGTGTCGGACAGTACTCAGCCAGAAGAGTTGACGCTAGAAGTCCGGATGGCTGGAGAGTTTAGCATTAATAAGCTTGGTGAGGAGGGTGCGAAAATGAGTGTTGGACAATTTGCAAAGGTAAACGGACCAGCGATTATTTATCCTTACGTCAGGCAGGTTGTACGGCATCTGACGCTTGAGTCAAGTATGCCCAGCCCCGTAATACTGCCTATCGTAAATTTCCAGGCTTTTCAGCAAAAAACAGATCGCTGAGGAGTAAAGCTCAAATTGAAATCTCGGGTACATCAAATTAGAAAGCTTAGAGTCCTAAGGAAGTCACGCATAATTCCATACTTTTATCCCATAATTTACCAAACTAACACTTAAAATGAAGATCAACATCCTTTTGTTCCTCTGCTTAATGCTGGGTACCAGCATCGGACTACATGCCCAGGAACTCAAATTCTCCGGTATGGACCCAAGCCCAATGGATGCAGCACACTATCCGCGCGCTGCTGCCTTCCAAAATTATCTGGATGAAGATGACCCCGACCGTAATCAGCAAATCAAAGTTTTGTACTGCCGCCCCCAAACGAAAGGCCGCGAAATCTTTGGTGGTCTTGTACCCTGGGGTCAAGACTGGCGCCTGGGAGCTAATGAAGCAACGGAGGTAACCTTTTTCCAACCCGTAGAAATTGGCAGCACCTATTTGCCCGCCGGCACTTACACTATGTTTGCCCAGCCCTATCCACAACAGTGGATCATCAAAATCTCTGAGGAACGCTTTATCGCTGGTGCTGAAAACCGCGATATCAGCGAAGATATTGTTGCGGTAGCTGTACCAACCACCTCAGTAGCCGATGTGCGCGAATTCTTCACCATAGGGTTTCAAAAAGTAGATGAGTACAATGTGAACATGGTTTTTGAATGGGATCAGACCCGTACAGTTCTGCCTATCAACCTCAATCCACCGAGCATGTCAGGAGAAGACATCAGCCCCATGGATTTAGTGCAATATCCTCCTATGTCCCGCTTACGCAACTATGTGGAGGAAGATGAGCTTGATGCCAATGAACCACTGGTACGCGTGGTCTATGCCCGCCCGCAAATGAAAGGCCGTACCATTTTTGGTGAATTACTGAAATACGGAAGCATGTGGCGTGTGGGCGCTAACGAGACCACAGAGCTGACTTTCTTCAAGAATGTAACGATTGGAGGTACCGATATTGAAGCGGGCCGTTACGGGCTCTTTGCTACTGTGAATAAAGACAACTGGGAATTCATTATCCATAAGAATGTACAATCCTGGGGCCCACCTAATCACGATGAGGAAGATAATGTCGTGAAGCTGGTAGCATCTACCGAGAAAACACCGGAAACACTGGAAGCACTTTCAATGGCTTTCGTTGAGAAAGTTGATAATCAAATCGAATTGGTTATTGGTTGGGAAAATACTATGGCACGTCTTCCTATTACCGTTAAATCAGAATAAGGCCTAAGCACAGAGTTATGGCTTTTATCCCGCATTTTGGATGGTTCAAAATGCGGGACTTTTATTAGACTTGATGCGTCGGGGATCATTGCAGGGTTAAAATGGCTCTTTACTTCCCTCGCTATGCCTTTTTTCAGTCACTTAGCTTAAGCTCCTTAAAAAAGCCTTCACGTGGTCGAAAACAGCTCATTTTTCCCACTATACTGACCCGACGCATCAAGACTATTGTATGGCCTTCAAACTTTCGCTTCTACTGTGGGATGCGAATACTGGACTTTTACCATTTTTTTTTGCGATTTTGAGTAACTGTTCCCGATAGCCCTGCCACCAAAACCTCAAAAAGTTTAAAAATGAACACCTTCAACCGCAGAGATTTTTTGGTGCTTTCCAGCTTGTTAGGCCTGCAATACAGCTTATTGAAGGGCTGCACTCCCAGAACTATTCAAGATGGGGTAAGGCATAATTCGGAAGGGGTAAAACTCCAGCCTCCGAAAACAGGAGAGGACATTTTCGGGTACATTCAGCGAGTGAATGGAGAATGGGATATAAACTTATACCGGCAGATCCTTGGTGCTGCCAATGCCTTCAAGGAAGGAGACCAGACACTGGGGATAGCAGCAGCAAACGATCAATCCCGGGGTTACGCCCGAGCGCTGCTAAGTCGCACTAAAACAGGCGATCTCCAGGCACATCCACTCTTTGAAGATGGTCTTTATCATCTTATCCGCCAAACGACGACCGGTGATAATGAAGTGCAACAGTGGACGCTCGGCGCACTCAAAGATTTTCTCTTGTCCAGGGAAGAAGCTGCCATCAAGGCCGTTATGCCCGGGCTCAGCAGTGATGTCATTGCCGGTGTGGTAAAGCTGATGAGTAACGAAGAGTTGATACAGGTAGGGCAGAAAGTGTTCTCCCCCCTGCCTGGCAGTAAGATTGGCAGCAAAGGGTACCTGAGCGCCCGCATTCAGCCTAACTCCCCAACCGATAATATTGACGATATCATATGGCAGGTTTTTGATGCCTGGTCCTATGGTGTCGGAGATCTGGTGCTCGGCACCAATCCGGTATCCAGCGAGCCGGACTCTGTGGCGAAAATCGAAGCAGCTTTATTTGACATTCTGACCACCTTCGAACTCGAAGATACCCTGCCCAATTGCGTGTTATCCCACATCGACATTCAGGCGGAGGTAGAAGAAATGCAGCCGGGCACTACGGGGGTCTGGTTTCAAAGCCTGGCCGGAACGGTCAATGCCAATTCCACCTTTGATGTAACGCTGGACAAAATGGCGGCACATACCGCCAGGCGTACCGGCAAATACGGAATGTACTTCGAAACCGGGCAGGGTGCCGATTTTACAAACGGCCACGGCGAAGGATTTGATATGGTGGTCCACGAAGCGCGCAAATATGGCTTCATCCGAGCGCTAAAGCAAAGCATAACCGAACAGAACGGGCACGAAGCCTGGGTGCATGTCAACGATGTTGCGGGTTTTATCGGCCCGGAGGTATTCAAAACCAAAGCGCAGCTGGTACGCTGTTGCCTGGAAGATACTGTAATGGGAAAGCTCCATGGGCTGCCCATAGGCCTTGATATTTGTTCGACCTTGCACATGGATGTATCGCTTGAAGACCTGGACTGGTGCATCGAACAGGTGATGCCTGCCAATCCGGCCTATCTGATGGCCTTGCCCACCAAAAATGATCCCATGCTTAGTTACCTGACCACCAGCTTCAGCGACCACGTTCGCATTCGCGAAAAGTTTGGCTATAAAGTTGATGATGCCATGTGGGCGTTTTTCAAAACGCTCGGCGTTATTGACCAAACCGGGCAACCCACCGAACATTTTGGCGACCCCATCTGGGTTTACTATCAGTACCGGCTGGCTAAGGGTGACCAACGGAGCCAAAAAACTATTTATCAGGAAGGGCGGCAAAAAATAGAGGAAATCCGTAGAAGAGGGGTATTCATTGCCGAGGGCCATGGAGAAAACCTTTGGGATTTAGCTCCAGCGCTTGATAAAAAAGTGCATACCCTCTACGAGGATGCCAAAGTTAGCCTTTGGACAGAACTGCCCCGGGACTTCAGCGGCATGTTTCCCGCTGCACTGACCCTCATGACCCGCTCTAAAGACCGAAAAGACTACGTTTACCACCCTGAATCCGGTGAACAGCTCAGCCCGAAAGCCATTCAGGAATTAGAAAACCGCCGTCTGAAATGGGGCAGCGCCTCTCCGGACATCCAAATAATTATTTCCGATGGGTTGAATGTCAGGTCCCTTACCGATGAGGGCCATTTGCAACCCTTTCTGAATACACTGCTTTCCGGGCTTGAAGCAAAAGACTACACAGTAGCGGAATCGCCCATTGTGATCCGGCACGGGCGGGTACGCGCTGGATACGCCTGTGGAGAAGTCTTGTTTGGAAATGAGGCCACCCTGAAACGGAATAAGGGTATTATTCATATCATTGGAGAGCGCCCCGGTACGGGCCACCATAACTATTCTGCCTATCTGACCGCCGCCCCTGCTGGCATCTGGAATCAAAAAGGAAAGGTGGACCATAATATTACCCGAGTCGTTTCCGGTATTTCGGATACGGCGCTTGACCCGGTGCATGCGGCACGGGAAACCGTGCGTATTTTTAACGGGCTGTATACCATGGCGAGTTAATTACCCCCAATTATGAATGCTACTTTATCTCCTATGCGTCTGCTGTTTTTTCTATCCACCTTCCTCGTAACCTCTTTGTTTGTCCACGCTCAGGATACCCTGATTTTGATGACCGGAGATACGCTGATAGCGAAGGTAGAGTTTCTAAACAAGGACGTCGTCCGGTTCAGGAAGCCCGGCGCCGGGCAGCCGCAACAGGAAGCCGACCTGAGTCAAGTCAAAGCGGTAAAGCATGCTGATAAAATCCGCAACTCCGATTATGAGCAAGGCCGGTTTATTCCGCGGCAACGCTTATTGAGGGTTGACAGCCTCTGGTATGTTCAAACTGAGGATGGCAATAAATATATTGGCACTTTAGAATACGACGGGCCTGATAAAATAATATTAACCACTAATCTGACTGGTACTATTACCCTGCCCCGCAGGACTATAAAGAAGATGACCCCACTGAAAGGGAGTATTAACCGGCGCAGCAGTGCCCTTTGGATAGACAATCCGCAGGCCATAAGGTGCTTTGCCTCACCTACAGCATTTGGGCTAAGGCGCGGCGAGCGGTATTACAGAAACATCAATATCTTCATCAGCCAGGTCGACTTTGGCATTACGGATCGTTTTTCTGTGGGGGTAGGTACCATCCCCGCATTTTTATTTGGGGTTGCAACCCCACTATGGGCAAATCTCAAATACGCAGTTCCTGTTGATCATCAGGTACATCTGGCGGGGAACCTACTCATAGGTATGGCAGTCGGGGAAGGTGGCCTCTTTGCCACAGCTATTGGCTCCGCTACCCTGGGAGAGCGAGACCGCAATGTGACGCTGGGGCTGGGCTGGGGCAGCTTTGGTGATATTGATGCATCTGCCGGCTCCGTATCCCTCAGCGCTATGTATCGCATCAGTGAAAAAGGTTATCTGATTACAGATAATTGGTTTATCGCCGGAGCAGGTGAGTTCGTGCCTTTGCTTTCGGTTGGTGGCCGGACCAACTGGTCCACAGTAGCTCTGGAGTACGGCATTGTCGTACCGCCCCAACCAGACAGCGGGCTCGCCTTAATTCCCTGGCTGGGCATTACCGTTGGTATAGGGAAGTGAACGCATAATAGAAAACGTTGCGGCTACTTGAACCGCAAAGGCTTTACTCTTTTATTCTTCCTCCATCGCCTGATAATAAGTAATATTGATATTCTTCACCTCCGAGATTGGAATCATAAAATAGTCTCCGGGCATATTATAATATCGGTCGTCTTTGTCTTTTGAGATGACGCTGGTATCATCGAACTTAAGGTCGACTTCCTCTTCGGTGAGCATGGTGTCGCGGACCACCGGATTGGCTCTTCGGTAATCGCTGCTTAAGCGGCGGCGGTACACTGAGGACATGTAAATGTTCTCTAGACCGATTTTGCTGTTCAGTGTGTATTTTTCCAAAATACCACAGTAGAGCATACTCCCTTCATCGCCGGAAGTCAGCACATCCACTTGTATGAATTCTATCTGTTTACGGTAAGCGGGCCCCAGCACCCGCCCGCTGAGCAGGCGCTCCCACTCATTGGACAGGCGCAGGAATGGGAATCTGCTGTCCAGGTCAAAGCGGATGACGAAGCACTGTAAGGCTATCCCAAGCGAGGCACCAATCGCTGAGGCGCCGAGAAGATAGAGGGTGAATCCGGGCAGGCTGTTTTTGATCACCTCAAAATCAATCTGCGCGCTACCCTTTGCGCCGGTAATCAGGTAGTAGAATTGATCGAGCCTGACCTCTAGCCCACGGAAGGACTCCACCAGCAGTATACCGCACAGATGAAATACCAATGCCGGCACACTGACAAACAGTAGCTCATTGAGAATCGTGGTATCAATATTACTTTTGAGGGAGTCGCTCTTCAGGAAAGCAATACGGAAGAGCAGCCCGGGAATAAAGAGGAGAAATAACAGCAGCGCACCTAATGCGATATTCATTGTTCCGTATCCTGAATATTACGGTGAACCGACTTCATACGCACGATCTTGATCTTACCACCATTGACCTCGATGGAATCGTCCTTGTGCCCCCGGTTGATGATGATGTTCATCAGCTTATCCAACAGGGTGGAGTCGTTCTGTATTTTTTTGATGGTGGAGCCTTTTGGTGCATCCATATTTCGTAGGGTTTTGAGATCGATTTGCTTTATGTGGTAATACATAACGCCAATACTGCCTATTTGATTGAGTGAAAATAGGGAAACTGTGACAAAAAACCGCGCATTTTCACCATTTTTCCTATTTTGGCAAGCAACCATAACGCGACCAACCCAACCATCCCATGTTTGGAAATGGATTATTTTATCAATTACCAGTGGTCGTTTGTCGCCAGGTCAGACTATATCTTCAGCATGAAAAAATCCCCAGTCAGCTTCAGTTTAGGCCGTATTTCGGCTTTGATAGGAATTACTTTTTCTTTTAGAGCTTGTCATTTTCTAATGCCACTTGCTTTGTTTGTCCTGGTGAAAAGTTAGGGAGGGGAATACAGCTGACGCAAAAGGGGGAGCAGGGAGATATTGAGTCAATCCGGGACTTGTTTAATGGGTTTCAGGGGGCGTTGTATGAGGAGGTGGGGTGAGTCTTAATCTTAAAGCAGGTCATTCCAACAAAATACGTTTGTCATACTATGAATTTAAACAATGTTAATGTTTAAAACAAAAGCGAGCGCTTAAAAAAATATTTGTAGTTTCATGGCTCCTTAGTTGTATGTAAAGTTTACTACGGTGTTAAAGTTGATCAGCTAAAAACTCAAGCGCCAAAAAAAGTGTAGGATAGATGTCGCTGCTCCATAAATCTCATGACAATTACAGTGCTTTTTTATTGCTAAAAGAGCGTGGAGTAACGAAAAGCACCAATTATTATACGGCAGCAGTACATTGTGCCTATTATTCTTGTTATCAAAAATTGATTTACATTTTTAAAGAATACTATGCAAAGCGGTATGATGAGCTTAACGAGAGAACAAGCGGGTCCCATAACCTTTTTATAGGAGAGTGTGTTGGGTGTCTTACAAACACTTTTAAGGAAAAAAAGCGAGACATAACCAAGCTCACTCGTTTTCTGAAGCAGCTCAAAGCAATCCGGAAGAAATCAGACTACGAAGACGAGTTGATTTCCAAGGATGACATTGAAAAAGTGCAGCAGTACTTGGAAGCGTTCAGTAGAATAATAAAGGAAATCACAAAACTATGATTATCAAAACATTCCTGGAAACAGTATATAAAGGTGTTATCAAGAACTTTCCTGATGTTAGCATTTCCTATGAATATGATGAAGGTTCACATACACATTTCGTGAAGGTTACGCCACAGTACGTTTATGAATCTGATGCTTTCCTGGATTTTGAGGCCGAGCTAAACGAGCTTTGGCTTGCTCAGGTAGTCCATACACCTGAGGAGGACTTTTGTATTATATCGACAGACTCTCTAATTCAGCTTAAGCAACCACAGTTGGTGTATATTCCTGAACCCATTCAAGCTTTTTCTGCTTCTGGGCAGGAACTCGAACAAGAAGGATATAAAATTAGCTATTCTTCGATAAAATATACCCCTGAATTCAAAGGCTTAACTTCACTTGAGCTTGAACCTGCTACTTCTGAACAATATAGTCTGGCCGCCTAATGAGTAAAGGAAACACCCAATTTCGACTCAACAGAGTATCTTTAGTTAAGTCTGTTTTCGAGCTAAAGACTATTGGCTTTAAGCCTTCGGATAAGCTTTCGGTTGACATTAATACTAGTTTTAACGCTAGTGACGAGAGCGTACTTGTATTTGTAGAAGTCAAGGTGTCGGACAGTACTCAGCCAGAAGAGTTGACGCTAGAAGTCCGGATGGCTGGAGAGTTTAGCATTAATAAGCTTGGTGAGGAGGGTGCGAAAATGAGTGTTGGACAATTTGCAAAGGTAAACGGACCAGCGATTATTTATCCTTACGTCAGGCAGGTTGTACGGCATCTGACGCTTGAGTCAAGTATGCCCAGCCCCGTAATACTGCCTATCGTAAATTTCCAGGCTTTTCAGCAAAAAACAGAAAACCAATAGATGTGTTGCGGGTAGCTTCTTTATCTTTCTTTTCGGAGAAGCGTAAAAATCATGTACTACTCCATTTTTCAGTGCTCCAATAGCAGTTCGTATAACTGTCTCTATCACTTTCTTGCTTAATTACAATGTTTTCTGACCGAACGGCGGACCACAGAAAGCTTACCCGCTTTGCCCCCCAATATTGATTTTAGCCCTTTTATCCCGTATATTAATTCCTGAAACGCTGGTGTTTTCGCACCACCCGTGTACGCTGTACTCCGCTTATACTGACGACTCACTAACCAACACCATAAAACAATGAAGCACCAGGAAATTACACCCTACCAGGAGAATCAAACGCTCAAAAAGCAATTTCAGGAACTGGGCTTAGACCTTGAGCAAGTGATGGATTTTACCCCTATGGACCTCGACCTGGAAAACCGCCGGCTGCAAGGTCTGCTTGATTTTGTAATGAAGTACCGGGATAGTGGGGAAAGTCAGGAGGTTATGGCAGCTTTAGACAAGCCTTTTCCCCCGATTTTCCCAATGATTTCTCCCGAAAGCGACTGGTACCGATTCAAATTATGGCTGGAACGAGAACCGCTAATGATGAAACTCCGGGATCAGGCAGGCCTGCCGCCTTTGGAAAAGTCAATCCGGGAAATGACGGAAGAGGAAGTAGTGGAAGCGATTCAGGTGAGGCTTGAAGCCCTGGAGAAAGCCGGAATAGGCGTAGCTCTACAGGAGCTTCCCCCACCTGCTTTTCTTATGGTCCTTTGTGAGATGCTGGAAGATGAAAAGGAGCGCATGGAAGGCGAAGGCTGGTGGCTGGATGGATGCTCCGGCTACTGCCCGGGCTGCCTTCAACGCCCCTGGTGCAATACCGGGCAAAGCCTCGGATGGACAGAAGATAATGAAGCAGGTGGAATGCACCTCAGAGCAGAGCTCCGGGTTTTTGTATCCATGAACCCCCAAACTCAGGAGGTGCTGGATGCGTTTAACCGGGCTTTGGAAGACGATGTACAAGGATTTAGCAGCACTGATCCGAAGTATAATTGAAGAGAGCGGCGTTTCGTTTCGTTCGTTTACGAAGCCTCCAAAGGATTCGTAAACGTAATTTAGTTAGGGTTAATAATACGCTTACAAAGCCCGAAAGGCTTCGTAAGCGGAATCAAAATTCAAACTTATGGCCGGACGCATCATTATACCAGGATTTTGACTATCTTTAATGTGCTCTATTGATCGAGCACCAAGAACTTGTCTAAAAACTACTTACGATGCCTCAAATCGTCCTTTTGAGCCTACTTTTCGTTCCGTACTCGCCTAATAGCACCACTATTAGGCTCCGTGCGTGCCTCAATTAGACTCAAAATGCCTGATTTGTGACTATCGCAGCAATTTTAGACAAGCTCCAAGGCACTATCTTCATCATCACACCCACCTCTAGAATTTTTACTTCCGGCTTTCAGGACTAATTACGGTATTGACGACCGAAAAGAACTTTGCCACCGGGCTGCATGGCCTGTGGCACCTTGTTATTATTCTTCACCTTCAACCTTTAACCATGAAAGCTTTTCCTATTTTCAAGTATTCCCTTACCCTGATTTTGCTGGCAGCCCTGACTACGGCTGTTCAAGCCCAGGACACGCCCTCTTACAAAGATATGGTCGTCGATAACCCGGAGCCGGAAGCCGACCTGAAGGTCATAGCTGACTACGTCGCGGCGATCGAAGCCGGCGATATCGAAAAGCTAAGCAGCGTAATGGCAGACGATATCATCGTGATGGGACCAACAGACGCCGAAGGCGAGAACAAAGAGAAAGCCGTCGAGAGCTGGAAAGAGAACTTCAAGACACAAAAGAACATCAACTACAGCTACGTCGTACAGACGTTCCGCGTATTGTCCGGAGACCTGAAGGGAGATTGGGTGTCGACCTGGGGCGATTATACTTTCACTGCCGGGGATAAGGAGATCACTTTTCCCGCCCACACCATCAACCGGGTAGAAGACGGGAAGATTAACTGGAGCAGATCCTACTTTGACAATATGCATATTGCTCAAAAGCTAGGCTATAAGGTCATGCCACCGGAGAGCAAGGATTAATACGGCCTTTTCAGCAGCGCCAATTAATATGCTCTATGAGCCAATGGCTCTTGAGGCAAAGCTGCTACCGGGTCCACTTTTGAATGGATCCGGAGTATGATATTCATTCGAGGCGCGTTGGTGACTTTGGTTGCTGACGCGCTTTGGGTTGTGGGGACAGTGAAGGAAGTGAAAACGCGGTTTTGCTCCAATAGTAAATGAAGTAACATGCCTCCGGGTAGCGGCGCGCTATTTCTAAAACCGAAACCGCTTAACATCCACCAGTCCTTCCTGCAAGGCAACAACAACCAAGCCGGCCGTATTGCGGCATTGCAGCTTGGATAAAAGGTTATTCCGGTGCCCTTCGACGGTACGGGTGGAGATGAAAAGCTTCTCGGCAATTTCCGGTGTAGTCTGTTCTTCGCAAATGAGTTGCAGCACTTCCTTTTCCCGGTCGGTGAGGTTGGGCTGGAAGGACTTCCGGAGCTTTTGGCGCGTGGGCTTCACTATGTTTTCACGGATGATGGACATGACTTCATCGCTGTAGGAAAAGCCCTTTTCAAAAACTTCCCGCACGGTGGTTTGCATCAATTCGGGCGTGGCGTTTTTGGGTAAATAGGCCGCAGCCCCCAGCTCCAGCATGCTCAGCACAAAAGCCTTAGAGAAGTAGGTCGATAACACGATGACTTTCAGGTCGGGGTATTCCTCCTGTAGCACCTTAGCGGTTTCCACCCCATTGAGCACGGGCATATTCAGGTCGAGCAGTAATACGTCAGGCACGACCGGCGCACGGGCTAAATGTTCCAACAGGGTCTGCCCGTTGTCCACTTCAAATACAACCTCTGCATCGCCCATTTCTTCCAAAATAAGCGTAACGCCTCTGCGAAAAAGGGTTTCGTCATCTGCAAGGGCTATTTTCATGGTAAGGTTTTTTGAGCCGAAAAGGCCATTCCTTCTCCGGGGGTGCTGTCCAGTTGATAATCGGCTTGTATGGTCCGCATGCGGCTTTCTATATTCTGCAAGCCCATCCCTTTCTGCTGGGTTGGGTTATTGGCATCAAATCCGGCACCATTATCCCGATAAGTCAATTGGACTAAATGAGGCTTCAGGGCCAGGGTGATGTCGATCTGTGAGGCCTGACTGTATTTATAGGTATTCGACAGCAGCTCCTGTGCTACCCGGAAGAAGTTCAGCTCTACCAAAGAGTCGAGCTCAACGGCTGTATCTGAAAATTCATAATTCAGGGATACTGTTGACGATTGCCGGTACTGATCACACAACTCTTCCAGGGCGACGGACAGCCCAAACTTCTCCAGGGTGGGTGGAAGCAGATCATGGGCGATGCGCCGGGTAGTATCAGTGGTTGTACGGACCAGCCCGAGCAAATCCTGAAAAGACTGTTGTATTTCAGCCGTTGTGCCCAGCTTTCTAAGTTGGTACAAGCCCAGATTGATCACATTGAGCTTGGAGCCTACCTCATCGTGGAGTTCGCGGGCCAGCCGCCGCCGTTCTTCCTCCTGGGTTTTGATGCTAGCCAGCAGCAATTGCTCCCGGTGGGCAATCTGCTGCTCTTGTGCAGCGAGTTGTTGTGCCTGAAACTTGCGCTGTGAGAAGTAAAAGAACAGTACAAAGGCCAACGCCAGGAAAAGCATGAGAAAAATCCCAATGAAAATGACGGTCAGTATTTCGGCCTGAGGCGAAGCGGTGTCCATATGCTCAAGAGGATAAGGAAGTGAAAAACAACCAGCAGTAGTGCATTGACCACCCACAGACCATGTTGCTGACTACTTGCAACACCATAATCTTTGAGCAGCTTGGAGCTCATAAAGATAAATAAGGTGCCCGAATAATATAGCAGAACCGCGAAATTGATGAAGGTGACGGACCGGGCGACAGGTTTGGTGAGGTCGATTTTGCCGAAGGCAAGAAAAAAGTAACGGATGGCAAAGCTGACGAGCAGCACCTGAACCAGGGTTTTGGCGTTGGAATTGAATCCGGTCAGTGGCTCCAGAAATAGGGAGTTGAGCAAGAGTAAAACCCCAGCCAGGCCTATCCCTCCGAAATACAAGCGCCGTTCGCGGTGGGTAAGCTCAAAGACCAGGTAGAAAAACCAGCTCCAGGCCAACAGCTCCCAAAGGGTGTAGATATGCAACAGGAAAAGATTGTTGGCCCCTTGGTAGAAAAACCATCGGGAAGCGAAGTCAGTAGCCAGGCTCCCCAACAGAAAAAAGCTTAAACTCCGGATTTTTGACGGCAAGCGCTTATAAAACAGCAAGACCAGTACCACATTCACCACCAGAATGACAAGGTATACCTTACCAAAAAAAAGCGCTAGTTGCTGATACATGTTTAAGGTTTTGTTCGGCTTACAGAGCTCCGGCCCATGTATGTTATTCGTCGCACAGCGGCGGGCAGGGGGTGGCGAAATCGTAGAAAGTCCCTTGCAGGAATATATGCCCGGAATCTGGCTCTACGTCTGCCAGGATCAAATCAATCGTATCCCGCGCACCTCTAGCGCCAGGCAGTAAGCCAAGCACGGCATAAACCTGTTGCCCGCCAAAGTGCTTGAATATTTCAGCGATCTCGTTCTTCTCCAGCTTAAAGTAAACCGGTACTGCTACCACCCCTGTGGTGTCCAAAACCGACCTGCCGTTAATTTTGGTGGTGGTGTCAATGAGTACCCTTTGAAATTGCGCCGTATAGTTGGCAATCATTTGTATGGCTACCCTGCTGGGAATACTATCACTGGCGCTCTCCGTTTCCACAGTAAGGGTGGACTCAGCGTTATCTGTAGTGCTTGTAAGGGGCAGCTGCGTATAGATCAGCGCACCCGCAGTGAGGAGGAAAAGGAGTGTCCAAAGGTTGGGTTTTAAGTTCATTGGTGTTTTGTTTTGATAAAAAATACTCGTGTAAGATAACACGAAATCCCTGATCATCAGGGCCTCCGGCACCAAACCAGGTATTTCTACCTGCCTATTCCCGTGAGACTGCCTGTTTTGCCAACCCACGTAGAACAGCGCTTCCCCACGCTTAAAGCCCGCTCTAACTTTGTGACATGATTTTATTCATCTTTTCAATCAATATCAAAATGAGAAACAAGACTTTACTTTTCATTCCTTTTTTCCTTTTAAGTACACTATACCTATTTGCCCAGGGAGTAGGAATCGGTACCTCAACGCCTGCTGAAAACGCCTCCTTGTCCCTTACGCCTCCTGATGGCAATGGCAGAAATCTCATTTTCCGGGATGCATCAGATGCCAGCCAGTTCGAGATGCGCACTGATGGCAATAGCTGGGCATTAGCTAATGCTACTGATGGTAGCAACTTCTTTGCTGCTGTCAAGGGAGAAGGCACTTTTGTGTATACTGACTTTTACGTATCCGGTAGCCGCACAGGCTTGAACACCCTGCAACCGTCAGTCGATGCAGCGCTTTCAATCACGCCATTTAGCGCCAGTGGTAAGAACATGGTGTTTCGTGACCTCAGCGACAACGACCGTTTTGAAGTCCGTACGGACGGTAACAGCTGGGCACTGGCAAATGCAAGCAATGGTGCAAACTTCATTGCAGCAGTCTACAATCAAGGTGTTGTAGTCCAGACGGACTTCTCGGTTACCGGAGCAAAAAACTTCGTGATGGACCACCCGCTGGATCCGGCTAACAAGCTTCTGCGCCACGCTTGTATGGAGAGCCCGGAAGTGCTGAATGTTTACTCCGGAACCATTTCTCTTGATGAGCTGGGCAATGCAATCATAAATTTACCAGCCTATTTCGAAGCTATTAATAAGGATTTTCGCTATCAGTTGACAGCTGTGGGCGGGGCGGCTCCTGCTTTGCATGTTGCAACAGAAGTTGAAGACAATACCTTCACTATCGCTGGCGGCCTGCCCGGTATGAAGGTTTCCTGGCAAGTGACTGGGGTACGCAATGACGTATACTTTCAAGATAACCCCTATGAAGCTGAGGCAGAAAAAACAACAAAAGATAAGGGCCATTACTATTATCCACAAGGGTATGGATATCCGGTAGAAATGGGTGTTAATCAGGCTAATGGGCAGAAATAGTCACTAGCTACATTTTCCTTCAAAAAAAATAACAAGATTATGAAAAAAATAATTTTGATGCTCGCCTCCGTCGTCGCCACCTGGTCAGCGCACGCTCAGCTCTACATCGGTGAGGGCGCTTTACTACAAGCAGGTACCGCTGCAGTTTCTACTTTATCTATCCATTCAGGTGACTTTATCAACGATGGGGTATTTAACGCCGGTATCAGTGATGTCTACTTCATCAGTACAGCGGGAGATAACCCATCCATCAGCGGCAGCAGCCCTACTGCCTTCGACTACCTATACGTCAATACCGGTGCCCAGGATCTGGTTCTGGAGCAGGATATTGATGCAGCCTTAGTGCTGTTTGTCTCTGGCCGGTTCGACCTCAATGGCAATGATGTCAGGCTAGGAGAAAACATCGTAGACGAAAACGACAGCCGCCACTTTATCGGCCCCAACGGCGGTGCCATTATCCACCAAGCCAGCCTCAATGCACCTGGCGGTGAAAACCCGGGCAACCTGGGCGCTACCATTAGTTCTGCTGCCAATCTCGGAGAGGTAACCATCAGCCGTACCCATGTACCCGCAGTCAATGACGGTGGCGAAAGCATCGCCCGCCGTTATACCATCACACCGGCCAATAACAACGGGCTCGATGCCACTCTCCGTTTTGCTTACCTCCCGCATGAACTCAATGGCCTGCCGGAAAACGAGCTGGAGCTTTGGCAAAACAGTGGTGACGGGTGGAATTTGGAAGGGGCCACCAACCGGGACCCCGCTGCTAACTGGGTGGAACTGTCGGGCATCGACAGCTTTGCCGACTGGACCGCCGCCACACCTGGTTTTACCCCTGTCATCGAACTGGATGGCAAAGGGACTATGACCATCAGCAACCCATTTCCGAACCCCTTGCAACCGGGTGAACGCCTGACCGTTGCCATCCACAGCCCGGCAGCCATTAACGCACAACTTTGCCTGACGGATCAGCTCGGCCGTGAGCTCCGCTGCCAGGCCCTGAGGTTGCTTAATGGCGAGCAACAGGCTGGGCTGGAAACACATGGGCTGCCCGCCGGTCTTTACTACCTAAGGGTATCGGCTGCCCAGGGACAGCAAACCATGAAAGTGGTTATTCAGTAAGGCAAGAACTAGTAATTTTTTAATAAGGCCACATCGCCTGCATCCAACCCCGTGCAGCTTTGTGGCCTTTAGTACACTGTAATCTAAGTAACTTCCCATTTTGGCAGTGCCTTTTGGCGAAATGCTGAGTTGATCGATCGGTCAGGTAGCTATGGCTATCCTGTCCAAGCTTTAGGGCCCCTTTACCCCAAAGCTTGGAAGACGCCTTGCCTTTCAACAAAACTCCCATCCCAAAACACGAAAAAACTTAATTTACAGTGCCCTTACTCTTCCAGAAAACCCACCACTTGCTTCACCGTCTGCCGGGCCGAGCGCCCCACCCCGATCACCGTTGCCGAAGCAAAGCCCGTCCAGCCGCCGTAACCGACCAGCCATAGCCCGGGCACTTCCGTAGAGCGGGTGCCATCAGTAGGCATGCGGCCTCTTTCGTCTTGTGGTCCGAGTTTTTTGAGGTGACCGGTAGCATAGCCAAAACCCGTACACCAGATAATAGCGTCGAAACCTTCCCGTTCCCCGGTTTCCCAAACCACGCCCGTTTCGTATATCGACTGTAATTGCCCTGCGGCCTTCAGGACGCCCCGTGACCTCGCTTCTTTGACCGAAGGCACCATCACGATATTCCCCAGCCCAAACTTTTGAGCATCGAAGCGCGCTCCCTTCTGCTCGGCGTAGTATTTCGCGGAAGCGACATTGAACAGCACCCGGCCGTCCA
>Ga0307978_1000850_pt1 | contig 24281 bp, 17 predicted proteins | sample OrgLakmetage1056_FD_203151 | JGI IMG/M metagenome (GOLD analysis project Ga0307978, IMG submission 203151) | Saline water microbial communities from Organic Lake, Antarctica - #1056 | ecosystem: Environmental > Aquatic > Non-marine Saline and Alkaline > Saline | place: Antarctica: Organic Lake...
GGCCTCAACATTGGAATGAACATAAATGTACGGATCCTGAATCGACGGTCGAACACCAGCTCGTGCGGCCATGTGGCAAATAAAATCGGGCTTTTCCTTTTCAAAAATCTTGGTCACCAAGTCCTCGTCGCAAATGTCGCCGCGATAGATCGTTAGCTTGTTGGTCTTGCCGAATTTGTCCTCTAGCAATTTGAGATTGCCCTCCTTGATGGTGGTATTGTAATATTCATTAACTTCGTCAATAACGACCACTTCGTCTCCCCGTTCCAAAAGAAAGTCGGCCACGTGACTGCCAATGAACCCAGCGGCACCCGTGACCAGCACTTTTTTCGGACCCTTGATGGGTCCCACAATAGGTTCCTTTTCCCACGAGCCCGTCACATTCTTGGGCGCGTCACGCAGTCGACGTTCCCCTTGTCCCAACAAGCGTCGACGCTTGGGACTAGCCTTTTTGACAGCCGCAGTCTTGTTGTGCGACGTCTGGTACCACTCGACAGTCTTTTGAATGCCCTCTTCGAACGGAATCGTGGACGAATATCCCAACAGCTGTTGCGCCTTGGTCACATTGGCGCACGTGTATGGCACATCCCCCGGTTGATCCGGTAATTGCTCAATTTTGGCCGTCAGGTTGGTATACTTTTCCACCAGTCCAATAAACTCGGACAGCTTGGTGCCCGATCCCTTGCCCAAGTTGATGATTTGGTACGGATAGGGCCGATCGACGGCTCGCACCACACCGTCCACAATGTCGTCAATGTAGGTATAATCGCGACTGCTGCTACCGTCACCAAACTGCTGCATTTCCACACCGCGACTGATGCGATCGACAAATTTAAAGGGCGCCATGTCGGGTCGTCCACGGGGACCGTAGACGGTAAAGAAGCGCAAGGCCGTAACTTTCAAGTCATACAAGTGGTGATAGGTATAACTAAAGAGCTCGCACGCCTTTTTGGTGGCCGCGTAGGGCGAAATGGGATGGTCTACCGTTTGGCCTTCGTCAAACAAGGGCGTCGGGGAACCCCCGTAGACCGACGAGCTGCTGGCAAAGACAAAATTGTGGACCTTGTATTCCACCGCCAATTCCATGAGTCGCACCGTGGCCAGGACGTTGGAATGAATGTAAACGAAGGGATCCTCAATGGACGGTCGGACTCCGGCACGGGCGGCCATGTGACAAATCCAAGCTGGTTTTTCGGTTCGAAAGACGTTGGTAATAAACGTGGCGTTGCAAATGTCCCCCCGATGGACGGTCAAATTTCCCGTGGTGCCGTACTTGTGTTGCAACAAGGCCAAATTGGATTCTTTGAGGGCCGTGTCGTAGTAGTCGTTGACTTCGTCTACCACGACCACTTGGTCGCCGCGGGCCAGCAATACGTCGGCCACGTAACTTCCGACAAAGCCCGCGGCGCCCGTCACGAGGACTTTTTTGGGACCCGTGTGCGGTGGCACAATAGCCATTGCTGCTGGTGTATTCTTGACGGAAGCAGCAGCTTTAGTAGCAACGCTGACAGGTGCTAATAGCAGCAGAGCGATCGAGAGGATACGCCAAAGACAGCGAGGTGGGAGAGGGAACGCACTCATGATGCGAATACGAATGCGAACGCTGGTGCTGGACTACTGAGTGTTATATTGTGGCCGATGGTCGTTTCAGGAACATCTCCCGAGGTAAAAATAACGATGATCTTAGGTACTGAACGGTTCACACTCTGGATGTGAGGTCGCTAATGGTAGATCGAGGTAGGGTAACGTAAGGTAGGCAGGGGTCGTTCAATCGTTCAATCGGGTTGTCGTTTGAACCAACTTGTTTGAACGGAAAACAACGGGGGACAATGGACAAGAACGAATGACCAGTGTTGATTGTTGAGGCGCGCGATATGGGCACATGACTGATCCGGCCGAAACGATCAAACGAATAGGGAATATTGCTAAATAGGTAATAATTTGGACACATATATGTGTTTTAGACATTAAGATAGGCCAAAAGAAAGCTCTAAACGCTCAGTTAAGACGATAATAAGACCTATTTGAGTCTCCAATAGTGCAGAATATGAGTACCGGATCGGATCGGATCGGATCAGAGGCTCATTGTCGGGAGGAGACAAGCGAATTTACTCGCTACTGCTCACTCAGCAGGTGGTACTGGTACAGCATAGCCTATACTAAATCGCAACATCAACGCGATACAGTACCATACGGCACCACTACCAAGTACAGGCAGGAACACCAACCCGCGTGCCGAAGACCGAAGCAAGACCGTGCTTCCGCGCTGCAGCGGGAAGACCCTCGTTGGGCGAAAGTCCATCAAGACTCGAGAGGAATACGCAAGACGCGAGATTCAAAACGCCATTGACTCGACGAGGAGAGTAACTGCCTTCGGAGAGATCAAGACACAGTGTAAACACCCAACAGCTACAGTCACGTCTGTAACATGCAGCAAGCATCGAGAAGGGACGACCATCACTGTTCTTCGAGGAAACGACAACGAGAGCGAATCTTGCATTCTCACGGCAGTATCAGTAACAGCAGCAGTGGTACTACTGTTGCCATGGCTTCTGCTAAACCACCTTTTACCGCAGCTTGCCATTACGCTCCGGAACTCATTCACCCCAAAATGGTGGGTCGATTCGTTCCCCGGCCGAGGGGAGAGAGCGAAACGAGCAACAAGCACGTCTCGTCGTCGCGAATCGCCGCACCAGAGGTGGCCCCGTATTGCGTCACTGGCACGGGCTTGAAACCGAATCCTAGTACTACTTCGTCAAAGACTCCGAATCCTTCAGCTGCGGGTAGTGTCGCAAAGGCCGCGCCTGGCGTACTCCACACCACGACTGCGGCGATTACCAAATCGAGTAACATGACATTGTCGTCGACAGTAGTATCGATGCATCACACGCTGCTCCTGTCCCAAGGCGCATCGACCCCCGACCTGACGGAAGCGTCAACCTCCACGAGCGAGACTGTAGTGGAACATTCTCAAGAACAGCCGGCGGATTCTTCGTGGACGGCGGAATCCCCAAAGTTGACGGTCGTGGACGGTACGACCGCCTCGTTTCCTGTCCAGAACACGGCACCGGTCCGAACGACTGGTTCCGCCGAAAAGATAATGTATCCAGCCCCAGTACCCACTGTCAACGACAAGGTGGTAGCAGAAGCAGTAGCAGTAGCAGTATCGAAACCTCGGGCTGCTGTGACTACCAATATCGATAAGAACGATACTGTCCACAACGTTGCTGCAGCTCCTGATGCCAGTAGTACAGACTTGGACGATATTCAGGTGGGCACGCGGGTTGCAGTGTACTGGGACGGGGAGGACGCGTTTTTCGAAGGAACCATTACCCAGGAACGGTTGGGCCGTCAACGCCGCTTTTTCTTGAAATACGACGATGGTGATCGCGAATGGATTGACTTTTCGCGGCACACGTTTCGAATTATTGACACTAAGAAGGCCCCGGCTTGCCAAGAAGGTAATACCAAGATACAAGAGGAGAATCCGAGCGCGGAACTCTCGGACGGGTCCGAAGTGAAACGGAAAAAGAAAAGAAAGGGAAAATCAATGGCCGGTCGCTACAAGACCTCAATCGTTGCAAAGGCTGTAACGACAAAAAATTGCGCGGGTGATGGCAGCGGCGATAAGCACCAAGACAATTGGGTGGCAGCGGGATGTCAGCGGGAGGCAAATGCCAGTTCCGATTCCGAAACGGACGAGGAAGAAATCATGCAATGGGCGCAAAAGATGTTTGGTGTTTCGGCACCTCAACGACCAATCGCTAGACCCAAGAAGGCTCCATCAGAGCCAGAGTTTGACTGGGATGCGTATTCGTTTGCGGATGTGCATGTTCCCATTTCGGAAAAGGTCAAGCTGGGTCGCAGAAAAAGCCGCTGCGGCAGCAGCAGTGTCACGGTAGAAGAACCAAAGCCGAAAAAGAAAAAGCGCAAGGTCATCGCAGTCGAAGATCTCGAGTCGGCCCTCGACAAGGCCGCGGCCGAAGAATCGAAACGCAAAAAGCAAGAGGCCCGGGCGCTGACGGTGGGCGAGATTCGATCGATTCTGGGCGAAGACTTTACGAATGACGACGGCTCTCACTGGGTCCGAAGATCCGTTCGACAGCCCTCCAAATCAGTCTTGAATTCGCCGCAAGTGAAAGCTTTATTCGACAAGCTTCGATCCAACGACACGGACATGGTAGTCTTGAAGATGAAAAAGTACCTGAATGATCCGAATGCACCTTCGATTATTCTTGATGCCGTGCTTGACGCCCTCGAAGAAAACACCAATTGCGAGGCGTTGTACATTCAGGTAAGGCTAGACCACTGTGTCGACCTCAATGAGACCTACATTGTATCTTCTTTTTACTCACATTGCATTCCGTTTGTATCAATCCAACGACAGAACTTTAACGAAGGGATGCGCGACGAACAAATCTTACGTTTGATGAAGGTACTGCAGCGACCGGCTTGTAAGATTTGGTGCCTAAACATTGGCGAGACGTATAAGGTAATGAGCGAGACATGGGAAATGTTTGCCGATGGCTTGCGAGATACCAAGATCACCCACATGTATGCATCGGAGCACACAATCGACCCGGAACTTAAGGAACAGATCCGAGCAACGATCCGAAAGAATCGCTCAAAGCATTCCATGCACGTTGACCCCGAGAATCTGGATACGATTTTGCAGTGCACGCATTGCTGGTGGAATCCCATCAATGCCAAGGCGCTTCGACCCTATATTAGAGGGTGTGAACACTTGTTGCACGATGCGGAAGCGCAGGGTCTTGCCGGAACAATGTCGGCCGACAATATACTGTGAGTGGACATGTTGGTACGCTTTTTGTTTGAAAATGGAGTGAGCGTGGGGAACTGAAATATGGGGCTGCAGACATAGCAGTAGTTAATCACTACGGTATCGAGCTCTTGAGCTTGATTTTGGAAATGCGGTATTAAGAGAACATACTATCTACATAACAGGTATGGTAGAGGGAAAATAGTTCTAGCTCTTTAGCAAATAATAGAGCCACCTCTCTTCCTCGCGTCATTCACTCTAGCTAGAGCTCCCTAGCCTTCCGACCAGCCTCCGAGCTTGAGCCCGCTTCGGTAAAACCATCAGTTTCTCCGTTTTGCCTGATGCCTTCGTTGACATCGCATCATCGAAGCGAATACAGTAGTCTAGGGAATACTGTAGGTGTTCACGTTCGCGTTCGTTCACGGCCTACGACCCTGGTAGATTAGCACTGTGTTGTTCGATCGAGACCTAAACAAAGTCTCACCTAAGCGCAAGCGGTGCAAGCGAAGACAAAAACTGGTACTCTACGTCGTAGTCTATAGTCTACGGTAGCCCGGCACGATAGACTACTGTTCATTTCATACGACATTCGATGTTCATTTTCCAGCCGAAGGAGCTCTCCACATACCGTACATGAGCCCCATCGGAAAATTAATACGCGAAGAACCGGTCACAGTCACAGCAGTCTGCGTATGCCATACACCCAGAGCCATTCCAGGGACCCCCGGCAATAGCGAAACTTAGTATACAATTTATAGAGTGAAATCTGTATTCGGATCGCAACGTCCCTATTAGAAGCTTCTTTGCGCATCGAGGGCATAATGGAAAATGGCTTCTGCTCACGATTGCCCCAATTATGGTTTGGGCGTCTATATCCAGAATGACCTGCTGCAGACGTGATTGTAACATTTATCATGATTTTTCCCTGCGTTCTCTCGCTAAAGGGCACTAGGAAATCTGTTGGGAAAATAATACTATCTGTAGGAAAAACGCGGGCAGAGTTCAAAGAATAGTCACTGGACCTGTTCTGTATCTCCCCAGCCCGCTTGTGCTGATTGTTGTGCATTTTTGCCTTGTGACTAAGCAAGAAACGCTGGGGAGAGACATAGTGAGGCCCGTTGCCATCCATTAGTCATCTTCTTTTCCTCAAGCGTCCGTTCTACATGATTTCAACGGGCCTTGTGTACTACAAGGCCGGTTCGTGAATGTACTATGATTTTGCATTCCTAATCGCTTGTGTCGTCGTTTCTCGTGCATTCCTCCCGATGCTATCCGCATAAATCGCATTACAGTTTATTGCAACCCTCTCAACGAACACTACTCTACTACTACTAACACTATCACCATGACAACCGACAGCCTCCTCTCCCAGCAACAGCAGCCCGAGCAAGACTCTATGCCTCCTCCGACGCTCCCTACCAAGTCTATTGATTACCTCTATGGCTATGGCTATGGAAGTAAGAGTCCCTCCTTCCTATCGACAAAGTCAAATTCTCTCAACGCCATGATGTCCTCCCCCTCGCCGTTAACTGCGGTACGATCGGCCTTTTTGGACCTAGAGAAGAGAAGGACCAAGGCAGTGAATTTCGATTACGACTATGGATATGGAAAGGACCTTGAACAGGAACCTCCGTCCAAGAAGAGACGCTTCCAGCGACGCAATTCCAAGACACCAGCGATGCTTATGTCCATGTCTGCGTCCCTTGTGCAATTAGAATTCCTGGACGAGGAGAAGGAAGAGAAGAGAAAAGAAGCAGCCAAGATGGGAGAGATAAAACCGACATGCAGCAACGTTGATGACGAGGATGATGACGACGACGAAGACAACTGGGATGGCGGTCTGGAGATTGCTGAAGAACTAGTTAAGCACTTGCAACAACGCCGAACCAGCAGCATGTAAACAGACTCCCAGATTTTAAAGTCTGTTTGAACTGCGTTTAACTTTCATATCAACTTTATACACACACGCCCCTTTTCATGTAGATCTATCAAAACACGCATACCGTTACTAACGGTCATTTTCCATCGCATCAAGGAACCTTATGTAAGTGTACTCGTAGCAATTGTAGTCGAGTAGCAATTGTAGTCAAGCGGAACAATGCTGATTCCAGCTTGTAATACTATACCCGGTAAGAGGGTGCGTACCGTTCTCTTTCGTTCTGGTGAACTACGACAACAAAGAGAGCCGAACTCTACGTTACATAGCTAAGCTAGCATCCCTAAAACCATGTATTTCGTACGACTGCACAGCGTACTTCGTTAGACTAGTTGGTGGTTCATGCTCTCGGGGACTTGCGATGTGCAAGCAGTCCTCTCTATTCGAAGCACATGTACTATCCATGGCCGCTACCGGTAGCTCCTATCTAAACCAGCAACAGTGGCCCAAGCCGAAGGCTTGGTCCGACTGGAAACTGGGAAGCTAGAGCTGCTGCAGCTAGCTGTTGGGTGTAATCGCAAGTACACGTCCACGCAACCACGTGGACCAAAGCGGACTACGCTTCATTTGTCATTTTAGAAGTCATTTTCGATTTCTTCGAAGTACTCCACCATTTGTTGGCGGGTGTTTGATTTACTTAGACCCACACGAATGCCTGCCCGCTCACCGGTACGTAACGGAACGTTCTTGGTCCTTAGGAGGGACCGGTGGGAACCAACGAATCCTACACAAAAAGAAACGACCAACCGTTTACCGTATCTGGTTTTAGGAACCTGAAGGGCGTTCAACGTGTCGTGGCATCCGAAACGAGTTTTGAAGAGCCGTTTTCGCGTTTTTGGCGACCTAGCGGTCCGCTGGCAAAAATTAAGACTAGAGACTATCCGTCACGCGTCACGAATGAGCCGCCTGTCTATCGAGAGCACCAGCCAAGACTAGCAAGTATACAATAGCTACTGCTATCCAAGAGGTTAGAGATGAGTGAGCTGGTGCACTGCGCCCAACTAGATTTTGCATGAAATGTAAGCCTCGTTCCGTTCTTAGTCTAGTTCAAGTACCGGTGCACCTAGTAGTATTGCATACCGGTAGACTTGGAGTATAGTCGATACGTACAAGACATGTTGTAAAGTTTTCATATAATAGTGGAATTGTGATGTTCATTATGCTAAAGTATATAAGTAGTCAAGACTAAGAAGAGGAGGAGATGCTTTCACGCTAATAGAAAGCAGAAGGAAATTGCATGCGCCGCCTTAGGCCGCCCGCGAATTGGCGCCACTGTTGCTCTGGTTGCTCGCATCCATCGACTGGTTCCACGGAAGACTCATGCGACGGCGAAAGACCAGAGTGGATTCGTGACGGGTAAGGCCCAAGAAGCCCTTTTCTTCCTTCGAGGAAGAAAAGAGCTTATCGTTGCTGCTGATGGAGGCTTGATCTAGACTCGGGAACATGCCATCTCCACGATTGCGATGAATCACAAACGAGTTGCGTCGCTGGAATCGGCGGTGTCCGCCGGTTGGCTGCACGTCGGGCTCGGGGTCAATCTGGCCAATCGTCTGGGCCAAATTCGCTGCGTGGTCCAACATCTTGGCAATTTCCATTCGTCGAACGTCTCCCTTCAGACTTTCGAGGGGGTTCGCAACCTTTTCGTTGCTAAAGATAGGAGGCTTGACAAACATGGCGGGTTCTTTGAAGGCCCAGCTTTCCTTCTTTTGGCGCTTGCGGGGTGGTGTCATTGGGGGTTTGTTGTTGTCCAACGCTCGCTTCAGACCATATTCGTAGTCCAACGCAGCGTCGGCAACCGTAGCATTAACCACTTCTGGAGACGGCGGCAACTCGAGTTGACCGAGGCGCGTCTCGTCCAAGGACGAATCATGCATAGAAGCAGACAGGTCCATGCTTGTAGTATAGTTCATAATGATGTTATAGGAAAGTGTGAAGAGTGTGTTGAAAAGCTGCTGACTCTTGGATACGCGATTGCTCAACAGGACTTTTCAAAGGACCGGTTGTCTTGCAATATCCACTGTTGTGGCCCCACAAGTGGAGAGGGCTTGGTTGCGGTTGGCGCTCTGCTGTTCGTTCGATGCCCGTCGTCGTTCCAGAGGACTCCCACCAGGTTTTCAAAGCATTTGTTTTGTTCATTCAGTATTCAGATACTTAATGGGGAGTCAATAAGTCGAATAACGAAGTTCTCATTGACGAAAAAGAAAATGACTTCTCACTCAATTTGGACATAACCCCTTATAGACCGGTACTTGTTATTCAAATGAATTGAATCTTACTCAGAAGGGGTATCCTAAGTCATTCTAATCGTTAACGGCAAAGCTCACGACGCACCAATTATTTGACAGCAGCCCCCGTAGGGCGGGGGTGGGGCTGGGGCTGGGGCAGGGGGTATGTTATTATTGACTATTGACCTTGTTGTACCAGTCCGTTGTTCTTGGTTCTTGTCGGTCCTGCATGCGCATGAATTCCAACACTCCCGGTAGTCCCAACACCCAAGCCTTCCGAGTGAGTCAGTCCTTTTGTTTCACTCGAAAACTAGAGCATCCGAGTTCCTAGCTATTGCCCGTCCACTGCCCCGGAGTCCAGTATAGCATTGCTTGCTACATGCGGAGTCGCTCAGTGCTGCCCACGTCCTGGAGAGGCTAGCTGTGTTTCTGAGCGGAGTAGAAATCGATCGAAGCTCGTGGGGTGATTTCAGAATAGAAAGGTGGTTCCCAAGAATAGGGTTAGAACAGAACGTCCTATCCATGAGCTCCTCCGCAGTATGCTTCTCCGTCTCCTCTACTGCACCACGCAAAGTTCTAAAAGCAGTCCCAGGAGCGCGTAATTTGGAAGTGCCGGTGAGCAAGCAGCCATTTTTCGATCCTGGGCGTCTAAACTCTCCAGTCAAGACAAATATCACTATCATAGAAACTGAGCTATGCTAGTAGGGAAGATTCAGAGTAAGGAACTCTAGACATTACCGTGAACGTGAACGTGAACGTTAGACCTCCTGCTGTGCGGCTATGGTACTCTAGCCTCTAGCAACGCAACGTCCGGGTTTTGAACTCGGGAATGTCGTCAGTGGTCAAGTCACGGTCGTTTTTCGCAACTTGGCGAACCTCATCGACGACGGAGTCAGAAATAAATCGTCTATATCGGCCTATTCTGTATTCTGTTACGACTTACGACCGTCCCATAGCTACCTACCTTACATCCCAACCTTCAGTACCGAGTATGATCTTGAGATCCTTCTTGGGAGTCGACGCGTCGCTGTTTATCATGTCCATTCTCTTGCTTCAGCTTCCCCCTCGACTGACTGCCTTTTCACCGTCTCTCATCAAGAGGGTACCAGCAGGACAGCGCGTCATGAGCAAACGCTGGAGTAGCAGTAGCATATCCGTAGCTTCCACCGCTGCAGCCAATACTGGTAATGGTAGCAAAGGCAAGATCCTGATACTGGGAGGAACTGGGTTTCTTGGTCAGACCATCTGCAAAAGGGCCGTATTGCAAGGTTACGGTGTGACGAGTCTATCACGCCGAGGTCTTCCTCCTCCTGTTAGTTCAGCTGCAGCAGAAGAATCGTCTACTACGGCAGCTTCCATCGCCACGATTACTACCACAATTGATTACCGACAAGGAGATGCGCGTCAAAAGCAAGCCATAGCAGATATTCTTCAGGAAGGAGGGTACACGGGCGTGGTGCACTGTATCGGTTTACTGTTTGACAACGACAGCGGCTTGGGGTCCCTTAATCGATTCGTCTCGGGATCTGGCTCTCTATTAGACAGTGACTCGACCTATGATACGATTACTCGACAAACCAGCTTTAACGCGATTGAAGCAGCTGTCGAATACGCCAACAAGGAAGGAATCCAGAACATGCCGTTTTGCTTCACGTCGGCTGCCGAAGCCGGTTGGCCCGATATGGCTGGCGGTGGATTTATTGAAAGCGTCATGCCAGAGTTTATCAAGCGCTACCTGGCCGCCAAACGAACTGTCGAAGCCAAACTCATGGCTTCGAATCCAGCCTTGAGGCCCATTATCGTTCGGCCGTCCCTCATTTACAGCATGGATCGTCCCACTAGCTACTTGCCAGTCGGCGTATTTACTGTTGCCAACAAGGTTGGATTGCCTTTTGTGGATCGTCCAGTTACGGTCCAGTCTTTGGGATCGGCAATTGTCTCGGCCATGGGTAAGGATTCCGTCAAGGGAGTGCTGCGCTACACAGAAATTGATGCTTTGAGCAGTTCATGAGCCTGCATGAGTTACTAGACTAGAGTTTATGTAGGAGTTGAAATGCAATATAATTAGCATCTTATAAAGCTAAACCTTGGGCCAATAGAAACAAGAGGGAGTTCGATATTATGCGGCTGTATGCTTATCCGTCCCCTCGTCGGCAGAATGAGCAACAGTCTGGAATGGGGCATACGACACCGACACCCCCTCGGGACGGGCAATCGGTAACGTACAAGTTCAATTCGCGGAGACGAAGGTCGCACACTTCTCTTGGAGATCGGCCTACTAGGCTGTTCTTATCCAGACTCAAGCTCTCAAGCTGGGTCAATTGACCAAATTCCGTCGGAATCTCGCCTTCCAGCATGCAGTCTTTGAGCGTCATTCGAGTCATGTTGACCAGTTGTCCCAGTTCAGTGGGAATCATACCGGTGATATCATTACCGTTCAAGCTGAGAATCGATAGCCCGGTCATCAAACCAATTTCTGTTGGGATACTTCCATGAAAGTTGTTGTCGCCCAACTCGAGACGATTCAGATTGGTCAAAAGACCTAATCTTGTTCCGATGATACCACCGATACCCGTAGTGGCGGCCCGGAGGCCCTTCAAGTTCGTCATGGTGGAATACTCGACGGGGAAGTTGCCAATGAGGAGATTTTTGGAGACCAAAAAGTACTCGAGAGCAGTCAGTCGGGCGAATTCAGTTGGTAAAGTGCCCGACAAACGGTTGTCTTCGAGGACGAGCCATTTCAGATTGGTCAAGAGGCCAATCTCGGTTGGGATCTTGCGCCAAAAGTCGTTGAAACCAAGACCAAACTCTTCGAGAGCGGTCGCGTTACCAACCTCGGATGGGATCACACCATGGTGCAAGTTACCTCCAATTCGGAAAGACTTAAGCTTTTTGGCTGTTCCTATTTCCGTCGGGATGTTTCCGTTGAGCTGGTTGTCGTACAGCAGAAGTGTTTCCAGGTTGGACATACCGAAGAGCTCGGTGGGGATGGTTCCAGACAAATGGTTACGACTGAAAGCGAGGACTCGTATGCCGTTCAGCCTGGCAAGTTCCGTGGGTACACTACCGTGCAGGTTCATGGCGTCAATCGAAAAACTATTCACCTGGAAGCGCCCGTTACACTGAAGACTGAACCAAATGCATTCACTTTCTTCTGAAAGCCACTGGTTTTGGATATCCCAGTTGGTTCCGTTCATTTGAAAGTAGGTCATGGCCATGATGAATCGCTGGTACAAGTCGCCACTGTCACGGGTATTTCCACTTGATAGCCAAATCAAAGCTTGGTTTCTCGGGTCGCAGGATTTAGCTGCCTCGTTGAAGGTTCCATTGTAAAATTCCGCGTTTATATCATCGCGAATGTCTTCGTACAATGCCAGGGTATCATTCGGAATGATATTGATTGCCTTGAAACAATTGCACTGTTGACTAACGTGCGGGAAGTTGTTGTCCCCAAAGTAGCAATCTGCTTCCTCAAACGGATCGAAAGGAGTCGTACGAATCCCCTCGTACGGATTGCTTACTTCAAAGTCGTCATCAGGTTCGACATCGTCATCCTCTTCAATGGGCTTCTTGGTCTCGTCGTCATCAATAACAATTTGCATGATACCCCACACCAAGAGAAGGAGGAGCAAGAGTAGGAGACAGCAGCATAGAAGCCAGCCACATTTGCGGCGGCGGCGTCTTCCCTTGGGCTTGGGCTTCAAGTCATCGTCCGAGTCGTACTCACTTCCTTCCAGATCATCGCGAAAGAGTCCAGCGGGTCCGGCGACCTTGCGACGATCTTCTTCGTCAGGCTCTTCTTCCCAGATCTCGTCTTCGTCGTCATCGACCTCGTAATCCTCACCCACCCCATATTGGTCGCCACCGACTGCGTAATGGTTTTGAAAGTTTCCGTCCGCGTGTTTTTCTTCGTCGACCTCTTGCGGCTGTTCCTCGCCATCGTTGTAGTCGACATACACGGGTTGTCCATCGTGATATTCGACAGGCTGTCCATCGTGATCCGCCACTCGCTCTCCATCGTTGTAGTCCACGTAAACTGGCTGCCCAGTGGTGTAGTCCACCTGATAGTGTCCCTGCTGCCCATCAAGATACTCTCCATGCTGATCCGCGTCGTAAGTGCCCTGTTGATCTTCGACAAAGTGTCCCTCTTGGCCATTATTTTCGTTGTAAGGTTGTTGCTGATGTTGCTGTTCTTGGACGTCAATGAACTGCTCTGGATGCCCTCCTTCGCCGCACTGTTGTTCTCGAGGGTCACTCACGTACGGCTCCTGCTCCTGCTGACCGTGCATGTACTGTTGCTGCGGCTGCGGCTGCTGATCGTTCATGTTGAGCAAGTCACTGTCGCCACTATACGGGGTTGCGGTCTCCGCATCCATTGCAAATCCGTCTTTCGGTGCTCCATATTCCACGGGCTTAACGTTGACGTTATCAGTATACTCTTGTCCATGATGTCCCTCTGCTGATGGAAAAAAATTGGCATCTTGTCCGTACTCGTGCGGATTCACGGCTCCTACTCCCTCCTCGTACGGCTGTCCCTGTTCAGTAAAGCCCGTCTCGTAATCTCCGTCGTCTTGTGGAGGATTCATGGTGGTGGTCCTGCTGCTGGTGCTGGTCCTGGTGTTGTTGGAAGAATGGATCAATCTCTCTCCAACAGGTTTGTGATGAAGAGCAAGAGGGGAGTCGAGGATGACTCTCAAAGGCCCAGCAAAATTCTATGACCACGATTAGAGCTCAGAAGGGATTGATGACTCCCTTATTAGGGACACCCGGCAAAACCTGGGTTCTACTCTATATATTGAGTACTAAGTTTATCTAAGCTGGGTGTCCCATGATGGATTCCACCTTACTTTTGTTTGAGTGCTCGACTGTCTGATAAATGATGAAATACTGTCGTCTAGGTTCCCTTTTTGGCCTTGTTTCTCCGAGATAGAAGTGGCAGTACCGGTAGTACACATGCGTACCGGTACGGTAGCTGTATCCATTATGAACAGCAACGCGGTGAAACAGCTATGATCACTCACGAGTCTCGACTCTCGACTAGGTACAGACTCGCATCTCATTTAACTTTAGAGTAGAATCCGTTTTTGCGGTATCCCAGCCACCAAGCACGATCACAGTACGAGTCCGAGTGGCGGCCCACCCTCCTTGGCTCTGTTGGCTTCCTAGTTTGATGCCCAGAGGAGAAAGGTGCTTGGCGGGAAAAGAAACCAAGATCTAGCTATATTTAGTCTGCAGCAGCAGCTAGAGTTTGCTACAGTAGTAGGAGGTCGACTCTGGACGGCACCAAGCGATTCGCCGCGAAGAATCCGACGGATCGATAATGTTCCTGACTTATTAGTGCATCGGTTGCAAACCATTGCTTGTAATCGCTCGTGCGTGGCCAGTTTATCCTAGTCCTTGTTTGAAACGGGAAGAATCGGACATGAACTCATTGAAAACGTCCCAAGTAATGGAGCTATACTTCACGCGCTGTGCCGCCGTAATCCGGACTCGAATGTGGACGCAATCACCGATATCGATTTTTTCCGACAAAATACCGACTCAGTCCATGGAAAGTTCAAAAAGTTCATGGCCAAGACACTGGAGAAGAGCTAAAGTACGCTATCTACTAGCTAGAGCCAGAGAGGGTACGGAGTGAAATATAACATCAGTATGAATGGTACGTTGGACAATACTGGACAACGTAGTGTGTGTTACTAGCTCTAGCTCTAGTAGGTCGACGGGTAAATCGCCTTGTCGACCCAAAGTGGAAGATCGAAGGAACTGTGTCAACAAGCAACAAGCATGCGGTGTGAGAAAAAAATGCATAAGTCAAGTTGCCAAGGATAATTCCTCTCTGTAAAGTCTTTCTCTTACCTTTCCTGAAGTGGGGGGTGATAATAAGTAGTCGCGTGGCCAGCTTTTACCATACTTCGGTAGCGATCTTGGAGCTTGATAGGATCGGCCGCCTTCTTTTCGCACATCATGAAACCGATTTGTCCTGTGGGATAAGTTGCAATCGAAATGGTCCCATAGCGAACACGCTCAAAACCAATCTGGAGGGCTTGTTGACGCCATTGGGCCGCACCCTGTAAATCGGCCGGCAAATGCATCGTCTCGGCCTGTTGCGAAAGAAAAAGCAAGTAAAACTGTGAGTGAGCGTTTGCGCAGATATTGGTTTCATACCAGTCTAAACCCCTTTCCACCAAATACTTACTTGGAAGCTGAGGACACCATTTTCGGATAGACTGCGATAAATGTTGCGATAATGGTCGGCTGAATAGAGCACACTGCTGGGTAGCACTTTGGGCTTCCCGTTTTCATCCCACGTCCAGGGATCGGACGAGTCCTGGATAATCACGTCGTAAGATGCTTCCGCTGCATTTTCAGCAAAAGCAGCACCGTCTTGAATGTGTAGATGGACTCGAGGGTCATCCCAAACGTGCCCCCAAGAAAAGTACTTTTGACAAGTTGCGATAACATCCTTATCGAGTTCCACGTGATCCACGTGCTTGACAGAGGGATGTTTGAGGGCTTCGTTTACCACATATCCATCACCTCCCCCAATAACTAATACTCTGACGGGGTTGGGATGTTGAAAGAGAGCGACGTGGCCCATCATTTCGTTGTACGAGTCCGCGTCGCGTTCGGTGAGCTGGGTGACGCTGTCGAGCATCAAGATCTTACCAAAGTGCTTCGACTCATGCACTTCGATTGTCTGGTACTTGGAGCGCTTGGTATAGATGGGAGACTCGGGCGTGAGATCTAGAGACTGGTAGAATCCAGTCTCTTCATCGTATTCTCCTAGAGCTGTCCTGGGAGACGAAGATCCAGAGGATGCATGTGATGGAACGGTTCGTATGCTATTTGAACTATGAGTTAGGGTGATGTCTAGGAACGTTTCTCGGACCAGCAAGATGGCAATGAGACACACACTGAAGATTCCATATCGGAGCCAAGGGGTCGGACTTGGTGCAGCGGAGTGTGGCCGTGGCGGTGAAGGGTTTCTCACCATGGTCAAAAGGGCATCTGAAGATGCAGTTGAGTTGCAGGTTTTTACGATCGTGCTCGTTTTACAGTTAGGTTTTCTGACGAAGAATACTGCAGAGTGCGAGCGTTGGGCAAAAAGAAGCGAACCTGGCCAAACATTAATATTAGAATACATTGGGCCAAATATTACAAGTGCCGTCGTTCCAGGATACCATATGAGGAACTCCTCTCCTCAAGTCTTGGGTCACAATGACTATCATGTTATTCTGTAGCTACTATGCTCTTTAGAGCTACTATTAGTAGTAGTAGCTAGACTATGCTCTTTAAAGGTCTTTAGAGGTAAAGTGCTGTAAAAGTTATACAGGTAAGCTCTTTTGCTCCCCACCAGCAGTGAGCTCTACTAGTAGCTAGTACCGTAGTAGTAGCTTACTAGCTTACTTGTTTGGTACCGTAGAAGACGGCGAAGAGTCTATTACTAGTATCTGTAATAAACTGTATGTAGGAGCTGCAATTCGAATTTGCTAGCTAGTAGAGCGCAGCTAAAGAGTAGTTTCACAATCAAACCAGCTTTGATAACTAGTGCGGCAGAAACGATCGTATGTGTCGTATCATAGCTATCATACTCGTAGGCTAGTAGTACTAGTACTAGTAGTAGAAGGTAACAAGTCTACCGCTGTTATACTCAAATATATCTTTTCATAGCTAATGATACAGGCAAAATTCAAGTCTCAACGCGCGAAGAATAAGGTCATGGCGGGCAAATTCAAGTCTCAACGCGCGAAGAATAAGGTCATGGCGGGCATGGCTAATGGTCGTTGCGAAAATTCAAGCCAACGACTCCAAGGACAATGAACGACAAGCTCACCATCTTGATAGAGTCGCATCCCTCCGAAAACAGCGTCATGCCGGCTATACTAACAGTGGCCGTTCCTAGCGCTGCCCATATTGCGTAGGCGATTCCGACGTCGATCTTGGCCAGTGCTGCCGTCATTCCACATTGACTGTGAGAAGCAAAGAAGAAGATGACGAGAGCAAGTAAGACAGGTGAATTTGATTGACTTTTAAATCGAAAAAATAAGGTCAGAGGTCGGTTTCTGCTTACCTTAAAATAACCATAAAGCAAGCCAGAGCCAGCAACCCTGCCGACGAGTTTTCACTCGCATACTTGGAGAGCGTGGTTGCCCCCGTCTCTGCTAATATTGATAATAATAGGACAAACCAACAGAGTTCTGTTGAGGACCCAATGTATGCGACAAGATCCCCTAGTGACCCCTTGACAGTTTGAAAGATCCCACTGATTGAGGGGATTTGCGTTATCGATTCGTCAACCTGGGGGTAATCCGCATCGTTCTGGAGGTAAGAAAGGGTTGCTTTGTGAGTGGTGGGTATGGTGTAATAGATGAGAACCCAAGGAAAAAAACCTCTTACCCGTTCCCATTTCCGTTCAACCGCCTCTCCTCTACCACGGGCAACTCGGTAGTATATCAATGGGACAGTCCTAAAGGTGAACCATACGACAAAGCACCATATTACTGCAGAGGAGCTCTTGTGGGTTCCTTTTGATCTTCTCGAGAAGCCCATTGTGTGTCTCTTTTTGTAGTGGTTGAGGCGATGGATATTCTCGGACTTGAATTTCTTGCTCGTTGTTGTTTTTACGACCGGTCTTTTTTCCTCTGCAGGATAATACTAGTCTACCGGTACTCATCGCCTTTTCTCCTCCTCTCACACTCTCAACTAACGGACGGTCGAATCTCATAAGTGCGTCTGTCTGCGGCCAACCAAGAACATCAAGCTCTGGCAACCAAGCAAGACCCAAGACCCAAGACTAGGTGCACGCACTCCGCAAGCAGGACATTTTAGCACGTGCATGACGATAAACGCAACAACACCCGGGGGCAAAAATACGCGAATTTATATATAGTCTATGTTGTCTACAAGGTAAGAATTAATGGTGGCTTCGTACTAAATTAGCTTAGGTGTAAATTTTGCAAGGTTAAGAAAGCCGATCGCCAGTGGTTTACCTAACGACCGCAAGGAGCACGTGCCGTCGGAAGACAAATCGAAAAAAGTGAAACGGCCTAGATTAACTGTACTTTGTCCGAACACATAAACTTCAAGATCTCCTCCATCCAAATCTTTGCCGTCCGTTGCACCATGACCAAGGCCCGATCGACCATGTCGAGCAAGCCCTTTTTTCTCGTTTGTATGGCTGCGTCGCTAGCTCTTCCTTTGTTCTACTTCGACTGGGTAGTTGTTGATATCTTTCTGGTGTCGAAAGAAGGACAGGAGGTAAGGGAATATAACTGATCGAGGCGAAGCGAAGCGAACCCTGGTTTTGCAAACGCCTTCTTACCATGAATCTACTCTTTTCTCCTTCGTTTCCCAACAGACTGGCCATGGCCATGTCACTGAAAAGACGGTAAGTGATGATTGTCTGTATTTAAAGGTTCAGGTGTATGTTGGGTGAGCTTTAATCTATCTTACCAACCTCACACGTCACATACTCCTCTCTTCTGTCGACCGTTAGCATCTCCGCCCCGTCACAGATGCGCCTCCGACTCTACAAGAAAGCCAAATGATGGCTGCGAGTGGCCAGCACCTCTTGTTGGACATGATTGGAGGATCGTTCGACAAGCTTAACGATGAGCAGTACATCCGTCAAGCAACGCTCAACATTGTCAAGGAAACCAAGATGCATCTTCTTGGAATACAGAGTCACAAGCTCGAGCCGCAAGGCGTCAGTGTCGTTGCTCTCTTGGCCGAAAGTCATTTATCAATTCATACCTGGCCCGAACACGGAAGCGCGTTGATTGATCTCTTTACTTGTGGCGGCGGATTCAACTTGCAAGACCATCTCGACTATGTGATTGAGCAGTACAGCGGCAACGTTACTGCTTCGACGTACTCGGTCATGCCTCGAGGCATGGCTGCGAATCCTCCGCAAGCGGAAATGGAAAAGCAGTTCCAGCCAGCCGAAATCATGACCACCCACAAGTACAAGCGAAAGGTCTTTGAAGTGCAGAGCCCCTACCAGAACGTGGCGGTGTGGGATCATCATGACACGCAAGAAGATGATTTCGAACCCAACACGATGCGAAGTCTATTTTTGGACGGCGTGATTCAATCAAATATCTTTGACGAAGAAAAGTACCACGAGTCTCTCGTGCATCCCGCCTTTACTGCGTCGTCCGTGCCGCCGAAGCGTGTCCTTATTGTCGGCGGTGGCGAAGGTATGTTTCGTGCAATGTGTTCTCTTTCTCGTTGGATCATCATTCTCTGTTGTCTGTACTCACGCCTGTGAATTGTCGGCTCTACGTATCCAAAGGTGGCACGCTTCGCGAGTCCCTTAAGTACGAAAGCGTCGAAAAGGTTGTCATGGTGGACTTGGATGCCGCCGTCATTGACGTGTCGCGAAAGTACCTGCCAAGCTACAGCAATTGCACCGGTTTTGGTACCGACTCTTGCTTTGACGACCCGCGCCTCGAGCTGTATACCGAAGACTTTATCAAGTGGTTCGACAAGCACATTGGTAACGATATTTGCGAGACCGCCAACCAGAAACAGGACAAGCTGTTCGACGTGATCATTTTGGACTTGCTCGACACGGAAGCTTTGCCGGAAGGCGAGGAATGGGCCGCGCACTTGTACTCCGATTTGTTCTTTGAGCGTATTTCGTGTGCCTTGACGCGATGGGGTGTCGTCACGACGAACTTTGGAGAAGCGCCCGAGGGACCCTTCAATAGTGGGTCACCGAAGGCACTGCAACCCCACGAGCAGGCTCGACTGGAAATGTTCAATCGCAAAATCGACCAGATCCAGACCATGTCCAGGTTCTTTCACAACACCCGCGTCTACGACACGTCCGTCCCTTCCTACCGTGCCAACTGGGCGTTTGCCTGTGGAATGGTACCACGGCGCGACGGTGACAGCGATGACGAAGATTTCGAAGAGGAACTGTTTTCTTTTGCCAATGTCGGCGTTAACGACTTTGAAGGAAAGCCTGCTCGAGTGAACCTCAAACTTCGACGCAGCTTGAAGCCTCAGGCAATTCTCAGGTACTACGATGGCGCTGTCCAGCACGGCTTTCAGTACCCGACAGCCGACTGGATGGGCGTCTACTGTGTGCCGGGGGCATTTCCCGAGCACAAGCAAATCTGCGATCTTCCCAAACTCTTTACAACCGACTTTGAAGATGAATCGTTTGAACTTCGACTAACAAAATCGGGTGGAGGGGCTTCGGGTCTTTACGCCAAGAAAAATATCAAGAAGGGTTACGTAACTGGCTTGTACGATGCGGCAACCAGGTACGTTTGATGATGGGTCGATTCAACTCTCTCTCTCTCTCTCTGCCCCATTGCATTGGCAGTAGAGTCTCACCGTGCTTTTCTGTTTCGTTCACTTTTAATAGCATTGAAATTCCAGCGACAGATTATTGGAGGCTGCGAAGCTTTGACCGCGAGCACGATAGTGCCTTTAACAACATGTTTCAAGCCTTTCACAGGTATGGCTTTGACGGTGGCATGTCGGGCGGTATGGGAGAAACCATCTATATGAGCATTTCTCAGCAAGCTTTTACCAATCACGCGTGCGACCACAAACCCAATCTCCAGGGATTGGAGGCGTACATGCCATATACAGAAGAATTTTGGAAGACTTGGAACCCCGTGGCCGATCGTTTGCGGGGCGAAATCAATCATATCACCTTTGCTGCCCGCGATATTTCGAAGGGCGAGATGATTACCGATGACTATACGCGGTGGGATGGGTTGATGCACAGCAAGCAAGACGAATGGGGTCATCCGCAGATCACGGAGTGGTGCGGTAAAGAAGACTCGGAAAAATAGTGAGACTGGCTGCTGCTGGTGTGTACATGCGTGTATTGGTGTTGTGTTTCTCGTGTCTTGAAAAAGAGAGACTGCAATGAATGTTGTGCGTTGTGCTCTCTGCCAAAAAAGCGATGAGCGATCCTACTTATCCATTAGTTTTTCCCCATACATTATATTCAATAATTATTCATGTTTCGTTCATACGCTTGCACCTCTGTAGTCTTTCGACTGTGTTGGAAACTGCAAAACCTGTCTTCCATCGTCGCCATCCATCACAATGTCGCCATCGATCGATTCGTTTCAAAAAGTCCGCGAAAAAGATGTTTCCTCCAACGGAAGTACTACTTAAAGATTTTGAAATTGCTTTATTCATCGCTGAGGAGCATATAAATAATTCCCTCCAAGAGTCCAGGTCCAAGAAACGTCCACAAAACGATCATCTGGACCATGGAGGGCTTTGACTTTCCTTCCATCTACCCACCGTCGGTGGTGCACATTGCGGCCGAAAAGGGTCGCATGGATGGAGCGGATTCACCCATTCCCGATTCTCCGCTGTCGTCGGCGCCCAATTCGACCCCGAATTCGCCCAGCTCTGGTGTCAGCACTCCAGCCTTCCACGGATTCACGGGAGACTTGGACCATGTAGTGGCAGCAAACGGCAAACCCCGCCATCTGTTGGAGCCAGGAATAATTCCTTGTCATCCAAAACCTATATATGGGAAAGCCGATACGCCCTTTAACGAAAAAGAAAAGATTTCTGGTGCTAAATTGAAACGCAACGAGCGGTTATTGCTGCCACCACCCGAAAACCTGACAGACGACGACGATGACGAACCGGGCGCCTTGTTGCTTCCCCGACAGAGGAGTAACAGTAACAATACTAGATTCTCGTCCAATGACTTGTTACAGCCTACCATGTTTTCACCCGAAAGATCACCCGAAAGACTCAACAAGACGGACGTGCTGAACCGAGCCCGACAAGTCATGGCGCGACGATCGTCGTGGTCCAAACAACAACAACAAGAGGAGGAGGAACAGCCATCGTTTGATGAGAGTCGACACGACTATTCCGATCGTATGGTACCAGATATACTTCCTGCATTACCGATCGAACCGGTAGCAGCTCCCATGGGTGAATCATCGGCAGCAGCTGGCAGCTTGCATGACGATAAAAATGATTATTCCGTCGGAGATCCGACCCTGCAGGATGAATTCACCGTGAGCGATGAGGACGAAGATTATGATGCTTACATGTATGATTCAGATGGATCTGTGCACGGCGATCCCGAACTGCAAGAGGTGGATATTCCCATGGACGAGTCGAACGACCATCATGGGAAAGACGATACAGCAGCAGCACGCAAAACTTCATCTGCAGCTCCCCCCGTGAACGAATCCTCATCTGCCAGCAGTAATAGCCATATGGTCAAGATTTCCCCCATGCAGCAACAAAAATCGCTGCCGCCGCACTTCGAACCCCCGCTAGATGAAAACGACGATAACGCACCAGCCGACGAGAGTCAGTTCGATCACGAATCCTTTCCAGAGGATCAGCCATCGACGAAGCCTCGCGTATCCGCCGACAGTCACAAGCACGATGCATCGGACAGTTTGGCACCAGCCGACGAGAGTCAGTTCGATCACGAATCCTTTCCAGAGGATCAGCCATCGACGAAGCCTCGCGTATCCGCCGACAGTCACAAGCACGATGCATCGGACAGTTTGGCAGACGAGTCGTTTCGCTCGTCAGACCATAACAGTACCTCCCGTGACGATGACGAGGACGAGGAGGAGGAGATTGTGTTTAGTGAAGATGATGGTAAGGCCAACGATCCCCTCGCCGTGATTTTGGATGCGCAGCAGTATGCCAAGCTTGGAGTCGACGCGCTAGCGTCGGTGCAGACGGGGCTAGCTAATTTAGTCATGGGTACACCGGTAGATGAGGAGGCCACAGTTCCTTCCGTCGACGCAAAAGCGACCGCGCACAACAGGACCATAGCCAGTCCTGTCAAAATTTATTCATCCGCTGCTGCTACGTTGCGTACGAAGACAACAACGACAAGCGCCAGCAAAGCTCGAGTCCTGCAAAATCCGACAATGGGCATCCCGAGTTGCATTGGATGGACGGACGAGGGGCTTGACGGAATGATGGCCGCTTCGAATGTCTACAACGCGCTGAGTAAAGGTCTTCGTGACGAAGCGAGAGCGGGAATCTCTGGTTTAGGGACGTCCGTGGGAATTGATCAGAAAGAGTACTTCTCGGAGGCCGATGGAGACATTCCCATGCTTCCAGCTAATATAGGTGGTCCAAGGACTCGTTCTAAGGTCTCGCCAACAGATGAAGAAGGTACTGGAGACATTCCCATGCTTTCTGCGACGGCATTGACTCGTCCGGAGGTCTCGCCAGTAGATGAAGAAGCTGCTGGCGACATTCCCATGTTTTCTGCGACGGTGTTCGTTCCAAAGAAGGCTCTGCAGGATGTCGCTTCAGCAGAAGCGCCGGGAAATATCCCCATGCTCTATGCGACTGCAAGAGTTCCAAAGACTCGCAAGGTTATCCAAACCAAACATAAAGCTACATCTGTTTCGGCGCTCAAGCATCCAGTGAAACCTGCCACAGCGACTTCGCCACCACCCAATATATCGATCGCCGATCAAGCGGAAGTAGGTGGAAGCTGGTCGATAGAACGGGAATTGTCAAAGCGAGAGCAACTCAGAAAGTCTGGTGGTCCCATGGGCGCTGCCGAGAGGATCGCATCAATGAACTCTCGCGGTGGCGATGCGCCAGTACAGGCACATGCAGCTTCTGATACACAAAGCCACTCAAATAATCCCCAAGGGGCATCGAAATCTTCGCAAACACGAAACTCCAAGAGCTTGAAGCAGAGATCGACTGGAAGTGAAATGACGACGGCAGGCACTGAAAAGAGTCTAGAGGAACCCCCGTATATGCGTCAGGTGAACAACACAGTCCTTGATTTATGCTCGGATCCCATACCTTCTATGGAAGATGAGCCGCCTTCGCTTCGCCGATCGTCTGCTAGAACACCACCCAACAAGCAGAACAGATCGCCACCGGCGACTGTTGTTGAAGAACCACCTTCGCTCAGCCGTTCCGTCGAAAGTCGGTATGTAGGTGTCGCCCGGCAAAATGAGCCTCCTTCGAATGATACAGACGATGAATCCCATTCCACAAACTCGTTGATGAAAGGTCTTGACAACTTGGTCAAGGAGTTGGAAGCTTCGACGCCCACTCGTTTGTTAGGTGCCAAGCCTGGCCTCGCTGATGAAAGGCCTGAAGCGAAGCAAAGAGTAAGCTCCGATCCCGAAGCCATATCTGATGGCAAGCCTATACTTGTCGAGTCCATCGATAACGATTTTGGTATTCCGATTGGTGATAGCATGCTTTCACTCCTGAACGAAGACGCCGAGACAAGTTGGGCTAGTCGGGTTGATGAGGCAGTCTGGCGTTGCCGAATCATGAGACGCAGCCTTGATAGCAAGTACAACGAAGCAAAGTCAAACAAACTGATTGGAACTCCATC
>Ga0307978_1000854_pt1 | contig 24236 bp, 15 predicted proteins | sample OrgLakmetage1056_FD_203151 | JGI IMG/M metagenome (GOLD analysis project Ga0307978, IMG submission 203151) | Saline water microbial communities from Organic Lake, Antarctica - #1056 | ecosystem: Environmental > Aquatic > Non-marine Saline and Alkaline > Saline | place: Antarctica: Organic Lake...
ATGTACCGTCACCAAGAAGTACACCATAATATTGTAATAAAAAGTTAAAACCCCATTACTGTACGTCGTAGTCCAAAGAGTCTACAGCTTTCGTGCATTGTTACTCGTACAGTACTCGAGTCTACTCAACGTACTTTAGAAATAGTCCGATGCCCCGGTTGAATAAAAAAAGGCTAAATAAATGTACGCCAATGCGCAATGCGCCGCCAACTTCTACATCACCCACCCCAGCTCTCTCATGGCCGTCGCTACCTTGACGAAGCTGGCTCGATTCGCGCCCTGTTCCAATGTACCACCACTGACCTCAGCGACTTCCATTTGGTTGTATATGCTGGTCATCATTTCTTTGAGCTTGTCGTCGACTTCCTCCGCTTTCCAAGTGAGCCGCTGCGCGTTTTGACTCATTTCAAGTCCACTCACCCCCACCCCTCCCGCGTTGGACGCTTTACCAGGAACGTAAATAACGTTTTCTGCTGCCCGAATCACTTCTTGCGCCTTCATGTTGGTTGGAAGGTTGGCACCCTCCAAGACACCGATAATTCCGTTTTTCACAAGCATCAGGGCTCCCGCTTCATTAATCTCGTTTTGTGTCGCGCACGGCATCGCCAAGTCGTACTTGACGTCAATGGACCAAGGGCTCTGCTTCGGAATGTACTTGCCGCTTACCTTGCCTTCCAAGTCATGGAGGCGTTGACGTCTGACATTCTTGCAGTCCATGATCTTCTTCCAGTCTTCTTGCGTCATGCCCTCGTCAAACACAAGGATGCCGTTGGAGTCGCTCATAGTTATGACCTTGGCGCCGAGCTCGAGTAGCTTTTGTGAGGCGTACTGTGCCACGTTCCCGGATCCCGACACGGCACATCGCATTCCCTCGAGAGACTTACCGAGTCGCTTTTCCACAGCGAGTTTTGCCATGTACACCAGTCCGTATCCCGTGGCCTCTGGACGAAGTGGACTGCCACCAAAGTTGGGAGACTTTCCCGTGAGGACGCCTTCGCCGTGACGGTTTGAGAGTCTCTTGTATTGACCATACATGTAACCGATTTCTCGACCGCCAACGCCAATATCTCCAGCGGGAACGTCGGTGGATGGGTGGAGGTATCGAAAGAGCTCCGTCATAAACGAAAAGCAAAAGCGACGCACCTCGGCTTCGGACTTGCCTTTCGGGTTAAAGTCCGAGCCACCTTTGCCACCACCCATTGGAAGCCCCGTGAGAGCGTTCTTGAAGACCTGCTCAAAGCCGAGAAACTTGAGGATACCTTCATCGACGTCTGGATGGAAGCGTAAGCCGCCCTTGAAGGGACCGAGGACACTGCGTTCGGAGGGTGAGAGAGAAAGTGAGTACATGCACTGGAACAAACGAATGAACGTATATATATGTATGCGCTACCTGCGCAATACTAACAACTAGCCACATACCTGCTGAATTCGACACGCCATCCTCGGTTGTAGTGCATGTTTCCGGCATCGTCTTCCCACGGAACACGAAACGAAATGGCTCGTTCTGGTTCCGTCATGGCCAAAAAGGCGCGTTGGTAAAAGGCTCCCTGTTCCGGATCGGTAAAGAGAGAAGAGATAGAAAGGGCCATTTCCTCCACGGCTTGGAGGAACGTGGGTTGATGAGGGTATTTTTGTCGGAGGTCGTCTAGAAAGTCGAGATTGGCACTGCATCCGACGCCGCTGTCGTTCGACGCCTTGAGATCGTGGAGTCCGGTTGCCATTGATGTTGTTGTTGATGATATTGTTGTTTGCTGCTGTTGTTGTTGAATCGTTCTTGCTGTTGTTCTTATCGGAGTGACTAGGAGGAGTATTGTGAGCACGAGGTAAAGGGTCAACATGGTGATGCTTATGTAGGTGGTACCGGCCTTTTGTGGAAGCTTTTCGAGCTCCAATCAAATCTTAAGACGTCCGTAACCCATGTGAGAATTTACAAAAGCGTTCTGCCAACAATGCTCGAGCGATCTTGCCGCGTGATACTTGCATTCGCATAGCGTTATTCTGACTCTGACGTCTCCGCTTCGCTTCACGTTCTCGTTCTCGTTCTTCGTTGGTGCTCATGCTGGTGCTGGTATACAAAATGAAACGCTCGTAGCCAAGAATAATCTTCCTCGTAGCCAAGAATAATGCGTCAACAAGAATGAAATTTTGTGCATTGTGAACATACAGACTACACACGCTGAATAAAACATAGATTTTTACTTATATAAAATTGTAGCTACATTTGCTTCCTTCGTGCCTGAAGGGAGGCTGTCGAGGGAGGCAAAAGGCTGAGAATGGAGCAGAAAATGAAGCTAAGCATTTAGCTTGTTGCTTCTGCTTCTGCCTTCTGCATGACGTTTCAGGAAGCTCCCAATGCTCGAGCGATCTTGCCGCGTGATACTTGCATTCGCATAGCGTCATTCTGACTCTGACGTCTCCGCTTCGCTTCGCGTTCTCGTTCTTCGGCTCCACGGTTTTCGACTCCGTTCTCATTTCGGTGCTAGTCCCGCAAGAAGTAAATAAGTCACGATATATACACGTGGAACTTTTCAAAACTTCCCTCCGACGACAATGGCGCTAAGATTCATTCGTCGCCGAGACTGCAAGCAAACTACGGCACTATATTATAACCAGAGGAAGCCTCTCGACCATGAGGAACGCAGTGAAAGAAGTTAAGAGTTAGTGACATAGATAATAGAGTGTTCAGAACAGAATCAGGCGATTCACAGGGAAGGGACGATCCATTCATTTCCAGCGTCGACCAAAGGACTCGACACGACACTACGACCTGCTTACCAGAGCATTCGTCTATCCTACAGTACCAGCTAGTTGGTTTCCATCATTATTATCATGTTCGATGTCACGACTTTTTTGCTACGGTGGCTCTTTCTGTCCAACTTGGCCCGGGATGTCGCTGAGATTCAGACACTTCCCTACCAGGCCTATTACCCGTCACCGCAACATCTTCAGGCCCAGCAGCACCAGCACAGTCATCTCCCAAAACCAATCCAAAAGCTACTTGCGGAAGAAGCGTGGAGAGATCACTGCGTACGAGGAATTCTGTCGTATCCACCCGGTACGCAGCGACTATTAGCCATGGATGCTGTCCGAGTCGAACTGGTACAAGGACTCTCTCGCAAACTGAGTCTTTCCGATGAAACGCTGGAACTATACAATCTGGCACGTCGACACGGTAGCCACCATCATTTCGGTGCACGCGGACGGCGACAACAAGGCGTGTCTGTAGAGAATGATTCTGGTGGGGACGATTCCGAACCTTCACCAGCAAAATCGGACCAAGATGATCCCTTCTTGGACGCGGATGTGGAGATTTTGCGCGCTTTTGAAGAGGCGGCTAGCAGAGACGGCGAGGAGACTGCTCCTGACAACGAAAGACAGAACAGGGAGACAAGAGACAAGCTCCCCGAGGACTCCCGACAAGCCATGCTGGTAATATCCAAGACTGGAACCAACGTGCTCGATTCCTCCGCTACCGACGACACGTCTTCATCATTGTTGTCATTGTCAGCATCGTCCGCGAAGGAGCCCTCGTTAATGTCAAAACCAAACACCATGCCAACCGTCGAAGAGCTACAGGAGGCTTCCAGTAGTTCGCGGCTAGTCCGCGACTATCTTCCCCAGCTTGTTTCCGCTGTACTGAAATCGCCGCCGGCCTTTGAACCACACTTGGCGAATCCGATTCACAACCTCCGCCATTTGATTCTCCAACGGTGCCGAAAAGATCCGAGTTGGGGCATTGAATTATGCTGGCTGCTTGAAGCTGAAGTCGGTCGGGCCTGGAAGACGCTCTTTGAACACAGACAACAAACTGGTCGCCGACTGATTATCGTCTTGCCGGCCGAGAAAGCCTCGGTCTTGGCCAAGATTGGGACGGAAAAGAGAGAAGCCTTTGACCTGCTTCAGGACGCGGAACAAGCTACCGCGTTTGGATATAACATGGAACCTGTGCATGAGGTTGGAGAATATGCGGCGACTAGTGCAGCAGCCCACGAAGCTGGTAGCGACCGAAATCTGGCTCGACTACCGTCTAGTCTGAGCTTGCGCAGGTGTAGTCACTTTGGAGACACGATGCATTTTATTGATCGACTGACCCAAATATCGTTAGATTTACGCATGATCCCGGTGCTGCAACGGCACGGCCACTTGCGAGAGCAACTATACGGATTGAATCGTAGATTACGAAGACGCATGGCTACTCGTGGAGATGTCAGTATAGATGTCGAAGACAACCGAGGCGTTAGTGATTGGCCTCAGATTAATGATATGGCCACGGAAATGGTCAAGTTTTCAGTCCATTTTCCATTGGTTCCACAGAAGGGCGATTGGCCTAGCGGTGGAAACGTACCTTTGCCGAACGGTGAGGGCCAAACACCAGCAACGATACAAGTTGCGCGGGCTTTAAACATTGTTGTACCCGAATGCCGAATACTTGCATCGCGAGAGCGATGTCCTTTCTTGATTCACTTGGAGTTGGCCGACACTGGACTCGAAGGGAGCGATGCGCGCCTGTACGCATCCGGAGTAAATGGTCTCGGGTCGACTGTGGAAGAAGCTCTGAACATGGGAAATGGAAAGCCAGTCAGCGGGTCACTGAATCGCGAGAAGGTGCCTTCTTCGTACGAGATCCCGCCGGAGCTACTGGACCGGCCTCAATTGCGTGTCCGTGACAATGATGATTTAAACGTACGATCATTTCCCAGAGGGGGATCCGGTATCTTTTACGATTCGTACGAGGATGTGAGACAACACGAATACGAACAGCTTCATGAACAAATGCAAGCTTCGCCACAGCCTCTACAGGCACCACCTCCCCCACCGCATCCAACAGTGAAGCTAGGGCCCGATTTGCTGGATAGAGTTTTCGGCCGGCCTTGGGACGAGAAATGTGAGGAAATCCGTCAAGCTTCGCCGTACGGAATGGTAGAGGGATGGAGACTCGCTTCCTTCATCATGAAGGCGGGGGAAGATATCCGTAGGGAAGCACTCGTGATGCAGATCATATCAAAGTTACAAACGTGGTTCCAAGAAGAGATACCCGAAGCCCATCGACCATTCATGCGACCGTACACCATCCTGGCAGTCGGAGGGAATGCTGGGCTTGTGGAATGTCTTTCCGATGCCAAGAGCGTTGACGAAGTGAAGAAACAAACAGATGGATTTGAATCCTTACGAAGTTACTTTGAAAGATCCTATGGCCCACCCGGTCGAAACCGACAAGTCAGTGGATACGGTCCTCCCAGTCCCCCGATACTGCAAACCGATCAGATTTCGTTCGAGCAGGCTCAGGACAATTTTCTTCGCTCCTTGGTTGGCTATAGTTTGTTATGCTATGTCCTCCAGATCAAGGATCGTCACAATGGCAATATTCTCCTCGACCGTTTCGGGCATATTATGCATATAGACTTTGGCTTTGTGCTCGGTGACACCCCCAAGATGGGCAAGGTGCCCATCTTTAATGAGAGGGCACCCTTCAAGCTGAGTACCGAGTTTTGGGAGGTACTCGGGGGTTGGAACTTGCGCCAGGGCGGCCTTGGTGTGCGCTTCTGCAAAATGTTTGAGCTAGCTTTTGCGTGTGCCTCGTCGCACACCGACGAGATTGCTAGCCTCGTCGAAGCCACCGTCTTGCTTCTAGATTCAAATGTCGGCGCCGCACGGGATGCGGCCAACAGCGTGCGCTCTCGTTTACGCATGCGTGGACCTTCAGGTTCTGTTGAGCAAAAGACCTTCGTCATGGACATTGTCAACGCCGCCCTGACCAGCTGGGGTACCAGCACCTACGACTGGCTACAAAAGAATATGAATGGCTACCAATAGACTAGTACGAACTTATTCTTAAACTCATGTTCCCTCTAGAAAATCTCAACATCGCCCTCTGTCGAAGGTCCGATACGCCGGCCTATTTGAAGGCGTACTTTAGTTGTTACCGCCGTTGTCGATGAGATTCAGCGCTTCACGGACGCTGGTGGCTTCGACTTTCCGGATTTGGTGGATCCGCGCGAAGACACCTTCGCCAACAAGACGCGCCTTGTGTGCAAGATAGCAAGCCACCAAGACTGCTGGCTGGAGATTCAGCGATTCGATCTTCTTTTTCTTTTCGATTTTTTCAGTCCCATCTCTTGCGACGTGCAAGATCTGTTGCGTGTCGACTTCAAAGGTCCGCAGATCGATGCCCTGGTTGTGAATATAGAATAACATTCGCTGCATGTCGGCTTCGCCTGGGCGGTAGTGACCCGAATGTGGAAAGAGTTGCGTCAGGATTCCGTCGTCGTCCGTGATAAAGACGCCAGCGGCAGACACGGCCTTTCCACCAAAGAAAGTAGAATGATGAAAGCGCTGCTTGGAATGCCCAGATACGGATGTGATCTTCTGTGCACCGTACATCACGTTATCCCGCAGCACGAATATCCAACCGTCGGGTCCAGTTTGCACTGGATCCCCATCGACGTCCGTCACGTAGCCCTGTCCAAATTCGCTGGGAGCAAATTTCAAGGCGTACCCCGCAGTCACTGAAGGGTTTGTTATATACAAGACTGTATCAGCGTCGAGTTGCGAGCGTGGGCAATCCTGCAACTCGGGAAGTGGCTGACCGGCTGCCTCGCCCTTACTATCTAACCAATCGAAGAACATGTTTGTAGGAAATCCCAGAGACTCCCAGTATCTGTAATAGAGGCGTAGATTCTTTCCGTAGCGGTGGTACTTGTCGGAAACCTCCAACCAAGCTTTGCGGTGCAGCTGAGCGTAGTTCCCACGGTTCGTCCCATGTGTGGTAATCTCGGGTGGGTTCGCTTGGATCCCCTTGTACACAAAAGTTTGGCTACTGCTTCCGTCATCTGGAAGCTTGTCCATAAAGCCACGTTTCGTTCCGACCACTTGAAAGGGCCATTGGGGACGAGTCTTGGGTGGGCGCACCTCTGGAGTTTCGGGTACCGTAGGAACGTCCATGAGAAGCTGACTGGACGTGTGATCTGATTCGGAAGCGAGATTTACCGAATGGTGGCCCGAGTCTCGTCGTTCCAATAGTATTGTCGTTGCATCGTCGTCATCGTCATCATCGTCTTCATGAGCCGAGCCAACATCTGAATGATCTTCTTTGATGATTCGAAGATCATCGACCAGGGAAGGCGGTAGTTCTCCAACAGCTTCTGCGAATTGCACAGCTTCACTGAGTCGCCGGTCGAGACTCTCAGTTCTCTTAAGGTCTCCACTCGCACCACCCCCACCGCCTCCGTTGTCGACAACAACAATCCTTTCCGTGATATTATCCATTGGTTCCAGCCTACTCCATACTTCCCCAGACAGTGCTCGTCGCCTTGAAGATTCGCCGTCACCGACTGTGCCACTCTCACTATAGTCAAGTTTGATCGAAACAGAGCTTCTTGCTCTGCTGCTATTACTACTACTGGTAGTGTCGTCGAGAGCAAAATCCGGAATGTCGCCCGTGGAAGCACACTGGTTCATCAAGAGCGGCGTCATTCCCGTGGCATTGGGACCCGAGAAGTGAATACTCTCCAGGAGTTCTGCATCCTGTTCACGCATTACCAAGGCAACGTCGTGCAGGGTAAGCGACGGCTGGCGAGGCCCCATGGGCCTCTCGTCGTCGAAGAATGCTTCCCTCCTACTACTAGCTGGTTGCCTTTCAGGAAACATACCTCCTGGTAGCTGATCCATGGCTGTATCTGCATCATTCTCACTACAAGTCTGTCTATTATTGGAAGTATCATGATGAGCTGAAGACGACATGGTGTTGGTGATGGTGATGTGGCTTATTTATTTTGTGATGCCTCGATATCGATTGGACGATCGTTTCGGGTTCGGCCATGGATCTCATTATGTGTAAAACAGCTATGAACGTTCTAATGTCAATTATACGTATACCACACATTCAGCGAACGCACGACGATGACGATGGTGCCACAGAACGGTTGTTGTACGCATTGAAGCCATTACAGTATGCATCGCTTACAGCACGGTACCTTTCCTTCATCCTCTTCCCAACCCTAGATTCGTCTACCGACGCTTCTTTTCATGCTTCGCTTACTAATTCTACTGGCGACATGCAAGCTAAGTCTTTCTCTCTCGGCGACTGAGCACCGACGATCGTTCCTCCTCCCATGGAGGTCCGAGGGCTCGGCGAGCACGGAGAGTCCGACGATTGGATGGGTTCGGGAGACCCGCAATCCGTCTACGGAGACGCTCAAGGTATCCATTGGATGGGGCGAAGAAACAACAAATGACGCAGTTTCCATCGAGTTGCCGTATACGACGGACCAAGACAGTCTCGCCTCCACATTGTGGCCTGCATCTTTTGCAGGGGCAATTCTCTGTCGATCTCCCGCGTTTCGCGAGTATGTTCGGAACAAGAAGGTTCTGGAACTGGGGTCTGGGCTCGGTCTGGCTGGTTGGACTGCCGCAAGGGAGGCTGCTAGCTGCGTACTCACTGACAACGACCAGCGAATTGTCGACTTGCTCGAAATATCAAGTGGAAAGCTATCCTCTGGAAATGTGCATGCGGAATATCTGGAGTGGCGCGATGAGCACATTGATGTCGATAAAGTGGATACAATCATTGCGACCGACGTTGCTTATTACTACTTTCTCTTGCGTCCCCTGATGGATACAGCTCGGGCCTACTTGCAAGAAACAGACTCGCTCTTTCTCGTTACAGGACAGGCAAATCGTGAGTCACAATGGGAGCTGTTTCACAACTTACAGAATGGATGCTACAACCAGCTGACCGACGCACGGGAACCTCCTTGGCCTGGGTCCACCGAAATGCTCCTTTATCGAATGCACGTCGAAGATTGGAGGGATACTGGCGACGACGACCCACCAACCACAGCGATTGCAGATTCAACCCTCCCACATGAAGTTCTCACAATGGGAGTGTTGCTCCACAAGACTCAGGGCTGCAAGCTTGCTTCATTTACTCCGTACGACCACATTGCTACAGCAAAAGACGAAGAGGCAATGCCCATCTCTTTCTAGCTACGTCGTACGTCGTACGTACAGGACATAGAGAGTAAGTCTTTCTCAAGTCATATGAGACACATTAATATATAGCGATGGATTCACATCGACATCAGCATATATATCAGCATCAGACTCTGTATCATCTACTTGCATCGACGATGCCAAAGATGCGAGTGTGCGGCGACGATGCTCCGAAGACTCCATATGCACCCACCGTTATAGTAGCTTGCGACAACCACAGTGCTACCAGCCAGCACCCTCCACTATGCTAGAGATGCGCGTAAGAGGGCACTCTCCAGCGAGCAACACGGGCAGGTTTGACAATAACCTGCGTGACGAGCAAAGCGCTCCACTGCACGGCAACGACAGACGGCATCGATCGAATTTGATGTTGCCTCCGTGGAGGGTTCGATTGACTAGAGGACTCCGAGTGCGATGGTCTCTCCTCTCTCGGTATTCTCGAGGTATGCTGCTCCTCTTTCTACCGTTTCTCTTATTGCACATTTTCTTTGGAACGATCGACCTTTTCTTTCATCACTACGGAAGCAGAGATGGTGTATTCGACGCCGCCAAGAGTGAGGCCAGCTTCTCTGTGGTTATCAACACGTTCAAACGTCCCACACGACTGGCCGAAGCAGTTAAGCACTATGCAGACACTTGCGGAAGACGAGCGGGTATCGATCAAGTCTTTATCATTTGGGCCGACCAGGAAGAATCGCCGCCGGATCCCTCTTCCTTCTTTACGCCTTCTTCTCTAAAGAGCAATCGCCGGCGAAAGAATCGATCCGATGTCAAAATGGTTAAAGTTGAAAAGGATTCCCTCAACAGTCGATTCTTGCCACTCGACAACCTTGTATCCCAGTCCATCTTTATGGTCGACGACGATATTCGCGTCGACTGCGCTTCCTTGTACCAAGGCTTTACAGCGTGGAAGTCCCACCCTAGTGCCATGGTCGGCTACTATCCGCGCTTGGCCACACCTGGCCGAGGTCAATCTATAGAAAGCCACGAGTACGTTTACTACAGTTGGCCAACCGTCTACTGGCGCCACCAGATGAACTTTGTTTTGACCAAGGCATCCTTTCTGCATCGACGGTACATGGAGCTTTACTCTGCCCCAACTCATCCTCAAGAAATCAAAGACTACGTGAACACGTATTTCAACTGCGAAGATGTAGCAATGTCCATGCTAGTGGCCAATGTGACGCGGTCGGAAACTGGAACGGCGGCTGTGCCCATTTACGTCGAAGGGAGTGTCTCTGACAAGGGTCTCTTTGGAGGTATTAGTACAGGTGGCGGCCACATGTCGCAGCGCTCCCAATGTTTGACGGACATTACTGGAATCTACGAAAAGCACGGATGGAAACCACCGCTGCAAGAACCGATTGATCTGCAAACTGCATCGTGGGTCCACCACGCTCCGGGCTTTTCGTGGCAGTACCGACCTAGCAATATCTTTGAATGGTTTGCTCTAGGAAACGCATTCAAATAGCTGATAGGCTTTCGCTGGAGCTGCTGATAGACAAGAGGCTGGGCGCTTGCGATTGAAATATATATATCTTGAATTCAATGTTATTTATTTCGTCCTTGCTCCCGGCATGGATAGCGACCCGTAACGATTCCCACACTTTAGCTGTAAGATCAGGATTGTCACAGTTCGGAATAAGACCTTTATCCTACGCCACTTTCAGTCTTGCCTTTGTCGACCAGAAGCCTAAACTCTTCCTCCATTGGTCGTCCCCTTTTTGTACACCATGCTGACTCTCTATAGAAGATCAGGACATCCATCTCGCTTGTGGTCCATATTAGCGCAATGTGTGCAAATGGAAACAGCTCCCTCGGTAGACGAGTCCTTGGGGGACAGTTTGTCCAGCGTATATGCTTGGATGACACGTTCTTCGTAGGACGTGCCACTCTGTGGCCCATACGACCGATTCTGCTCAAAATCCATCGGAATGGTAAAGTTGGCTTCGATCAACTGAAATGTCTTGATTGTATTGGCACTCAGCTTTGATTTCCCCCTGCGGCGGTAGTCGATGTTCTTGTGAATGTGCGTGGGAACGTATTCCGGTGGGTCTTTGCTAGTAGGCGGAGTCACAACCGCAGCCTTTTTCTTCTTTGCATCGGGCGTCGACGACAAGTAGGTTTCCATCCCACGCTTACGTGCCGAGGTTAAATTGGACTGCGTTGGGACTGATACACTTTCGGGAGGGGATTTGTTTGGCTGCTCAATCGCCCCTTCCTTGTTGCTGTCGTCGACATCGAACACGAGACGGCGTCTAGAACTCGAACGTAGCGAATCCTTTTTGGATGAAGACGACATGATGCTTTCAAATATGAGCCGAATGGAAAATAGAAAGAAGTGCTAGTGATAGAGCCTTGTGTTTTGATCGGTGGATGTTTATTGGTAGAAGAGGAACTACAGTAGTGGGCGGTCGTAATGTAGAAGTACTAAATGTTCATCGTCGACTCGAAATAAAACGGACGAAACGGAATGAGAAAATATTTGGCGATTTCGCGCGCATTTTTTGTATAGAGGAATCCAGAATCTGATTTGTAATTATTAGAGCTGAATTATTCCAGCTTGTGTACTAACGGTACCGGTATGCCGTTTCGGGGTATGAGGTGGCTGTGTCCGCAAGTCGCCCGCTGAGAGGAGATACCAGCAAGGTCTGTGACTCGGTGACACCACCGGTTAGAGCGAGAATGGTAGTCCTGAAAAATCGGCCCAGTGCTTGGCAATGATTGAATATCCGACGCCATGTATTCAACAAAATGGCGCTGGCAAAAAATGGTCACATAATATCCCAAAAAGATGTAACAGCTTGTGCAGGTTATATGGGCATCCATTCATCGCAAGACGAACCCTGCTTCTGGGAGTGACAATGGGTTCTTCCGGACGATAACTACTTTGAGTTTGAAACTGCTACGATGTGCCCGTACCCCCTGCCGACTCTTGATCTGGTTTTCAACAGGCTTTCTAGTTAGATTCTACTTCGATATACCCATGGCATTTGTGACATACCCGTTGTAGTCCAGTCGAATGCACAAGTTTACCTTGTGCATGTGGTACAAATCGTCCGTTTCGGTCAGCTGAAGCATGAATTCGCGCAAGTTGTCCGAGAACACCTCCTCAAACCTAACAATCATCTTTTGATATGAGTCGCTTGACACTTCGCGTTCTACTCGAGCAACCTGCTGTTCGACCCGCCGTTGTCGTTCGGCGCGATCGCGTTCAATGTTTTCCCGAAGCAAGTTCCGAGACATAGCAGGCCGCAAACCACCACGATCGTTCAAGCCACGTTGTACGAGCTTTTGCTTCTCGATGGCAACGTTTCTCTGATCTTCTTCAATTAATGTGGCCTTCATGAATCGTTTCATTTGATCCGTAAAGAGTAAACAGGTCGTCATCAGTTTGGTCAGTGCCCGGACCAAGTCGCGGCTCGTCAAAAGGCACGCTTCGAGTGTATGGTGTAAGAACTGGGTGTGTAACTCCAAGATATCGTCAACCGTCTGTTCCTTACGAGCACTTGGCGAAGCAATCGCCCCCTCCAACTCCAACCAGTTAGGTTCGATCACTTCAAACATCATGTAATAGATCAAGTTCTGGAGGAAATGAAGCATTCGCTGCCGCAACAGGAAGGTTGGTCCGAGAGAGCCCCGCAGCGACTGCAGCTCTTTCATTGCTTGATGGTCCTGCCAGATTCCCACCAAGCGACGCTCGACATTCTTTGCAAAGAATAGATTGCGGAACAAGAGCTGGTAGCTTGATGTTGCCTCCTGGGACAGGACAAGCGACACGGGGAATGGAATTGAGGGGAACTCGACAAGGAAGGTATCAAGCCCGGTGATCCCCTCGGTTGACATCCCGCCGTAGGCGTGCCGTAACGGAGTCGGGGGTTCGTTGGTATCAATGCCACCTGTGGCAGAGTGCATCTGATCTAGGTGGTCCATCAAGCTTTCGTGGGCAAAGCGACAACGGAGGTGCTTTGGGTTTAGTTGCCGTGCACGAAGACGGTCTTGGCGGGAGCTGGAAGAAACCAGGCCTTCCTCGCCGCGGTGCTCGGTCAACTGGACAGATACGCCCAGCCAGTGCTGAATTCTACCGCGTGAGACATGTGGTAACTCTTTGAGCAATTCATCTTCGGCAGCATCAAGGAAGTTAACAAAGAAATCTCCTTGATCAAGTAGAAAATACCGCTTCATTAGACGCAGGGATCCAATCAGGTTGTAGTCGTCAAGCAATAGTCGAACAAGCGACCTGGAAGCTTGGTGATACTTTGTCTGGATGAACGAAGCGACACGAGCTGCACTGGCTGTGTAGCGAAGAATTACCGCGGCCGCGGTAGGTTCATCCGGATTTTTGATAGGCGAAGTGTCCGCATCATAGCATGCCTGCAGTGCATTCCAGAACCGTCCAGTAGCGAGAACTCGTTCGACGGTTAACTTTGTAGAGAAGAAACCCTCTAGAACATGCTCCAGCCTGAGCCTGTACCTTTCGTCCCATGTCTTTTCTTCATCGAACTCGATCATAAATTCCCCTGACGGATCGACCAGAACGCCTCCCTCGAGCCATTTCTGCAACATGTACATATATGGTACGCTCGCATTATCAAGGAGTATGTCCAGCACACGATCAGCTGCAGCATCACCGTTAAACTCATGGACCTTGAGCGTTCGCAACGAGTTTATCAGGGCCCCACCCTTCTTTCCACGAATATCTTTTATCACACGACGTAGTACCGCCATTGCGTGCGCGGAAGGCTGAATGAGCACTTGCAGCTCACGCAGAGTGAACGACGGCCCGCCACCCATCCCTCCGTGACGGTACTGCTGCTCCAGCCCAGCAATGAAAACAACGTATTCTTGCAGCAAACGGTCGAGCGTTTCACACAAAGACTGCATCACATTTCCATATTCGTAGCCAGGGAAGTGACTCGACACAAAGTGACGGACTCGACCAAAGTCCGTCGCAAGCGGTAGGACCTCTTCGACGAGGCTGCGTAGACTCACATTAAACACAATATCGGAAGAATTCACGAGCTGCAACTCTAAATCTTCTACACCTTTCTCTTTTAGTACATACGTGTTGACTTTGGTTCGAATATACTGCCCTTCTAGCCCCAAAAGTGAACCCAGGATTTCATCCAGTAGTGCTTGTTCCTGGCCTTTAGGTGTCTGCATTTGCTCCATATGGATCGCTCCCAAGCGATCATGATGATCCATGACAAGTCCAAGCCGACTAGCTTCTCCAAATAGTGATCGATCTAGAGTCGGGTCTATTTGATTCCGTTCCGCATCAAGGAGGTACGAGCCATGCAGAAAGACACGCTCTGTACTTCCTCGCGCATTCAGCCATAAGGGTGCGGGAGGCACGTTGGACAAAATGAAATGAAAGGTCTCGGCAGCCGATGGCACGAGCTTCTCATGGCGCTGCAATCTTCCGTGGAGGCTTGGATCCATCTTGGATCCATTCCGTACTTGATCCGAATTGTACGAGTCTGTCACCAGTTGAAGTTTTCCATGGACAAGCGCAAGGAGTCCACCATTCTCTCGATTGCGCAACAAAATAGCGTCACCGGATCGTACAGGAGCCGTCGGTCCTTTGGGGACCGAATCAGCTTTGTTTTCGAGAGCTAGGCTACCAACACGGACAACTCCATCCGAAAGCGCCCGGATAACCGTCCATTGCCCGGCCATTCCTACCGCAGATTGAAAGAAGCCTAACTGATTCCGAATAACGACAACACCATCATCCTTGGCAATCGATCGACAGGCCAAGGCAGTGTCTTTAGCAACTGACGATCGCAGTGTTATGGAATCGCCGTAGCAAAGCACTGGTCGCCGAGGTACCGCTGCCACTGGAAGCAACCGCAACACTTGCTCTCCGTCCCGGCCGAGACCGTTAGCTTGCAACAATTGCGGCTTGGAATGTGCAACACCACTTGCAGAGTCTTCACTTTTTTTTTGAACGTGCAGTGCAATTGAGGCAATGTTAGCCTGGATTCGGATGTTGGACGACCAGGGCAAACATGAAGAATCAATGTCGGCATCAAAGACTAGAGGTTCCAGATCTTCAATCGTCTTTTCTTCGTCTTCTTCTTGCTCGATTACAGGTTGTCCTTCATCCTTAGAGTCGGCTTGTTGAATTTTATTCTCATTCACCACGATGGTTTTCGTTTCTTGGAAGGAGAAAACGCCGGGTTGTGGACCGGAGACGTTGCCTCGAGAAACGTAGTCCGGCCGCGGTGGGGCAGCAGGGCGATCTGTTTTGCGGACCGACGCTAGCACCGAAGCAGCTTCATTTGCCACTTGGTTACTTTGTTCCAAGAGAGTGTCGTACCCATTCAGAGCCTTTGAAGTATTCACGCGTTTACTGGCAGTGTGTGCACTCTCCGGACGCCGCGTCGGCAACGTCGGCTCGGAAGAAGGGTGGGCAAAGTGACGACGAGAGGTGCTCGATGGTATCGTCTCATCTGAACCTTGTGGGGTGAGTCTTGGTTCCTCCAAAGGAACGGATCTCGAATGCTCAGACGCATAAGACGTGACTCGCTGCCTACGTTTCGCTATAGCGGCACGTCCGGCCGCGGTATCTTTCCGTAAGCTCGCCATGGTGCAGCGCGTGTTTGTGCCCGATTTTCAGCTTTCAGCGGAGCATTGTTTGCGTTTTCGTGGTACTCACCTTCGCTTCGTGCGCTATATCCGGGTACTCAATTTAGCCCTGAACGCTGAACGCCGCACGCAGGACGGCGATATATAGGATGGATCAACCACCATGGCCCGTGGTAGACCACACATTCATTTTGACAACCATATACTTTAAACCTTATTGCCCCCGCTGAGTACATGCTTAGCTACCAGATCTCAAAGATCCAAAGAGACCCTCCGCAATGTCGTCGTTGCATCCGAATAAGAAACGCTCCATGGAATCGACCTCCCAGCTAGCCGAGAGTCTGATGAGCGGCGGCAGCGTCTCTCGGAGTCGAACGAGCGCCACCTTCTTTTCGCAGCAACAGTTGGAAACGCTGCAGGCAGAACTCGAACACGAACGATCCTTGCGTCTGTTAGACCAAAAGAGAGCGCAACAAGTCCACCAACGCTTGGAGAAACAGGTCGGACTCGCAATCGAAGAGGCTGACGAAAGCAAGGCCTTGTTGGATACGGTGCAATCGCAGAGCGAGAATCTCACGGCACAACTTCGCCAGGCCCGCGATGATGCCTTGGAAGAATTACGAAGTCTTCAGATTGAAGTCGAGTCGACGGAAGGTCATAATCCGGACACAATGGAGAGAATGTGGCAGGAAAGATGCCGCTTTCTGGAAGAGCAAGTGCAAGCGCAGGCGAAAAACGAAGGCACCATGCACGAGGAGATTGAAGGCTTGCGTGCGGAAATGGAAGCTAAACTGGAGCAACAAAACGAACGCAACCAAAAAGAAAAGGCCAGAACATTGTCGCTGGCCTCGCCATTGTCTGCACAGGCTCCTCCAGCCATTCTCAAGGAACTCAACCACGTTCGTATTCAGTTGGCCAAGTCGGAGCGCCAGCAACGTCAGTTTCAGCGAAAGACACAGGAATTCCAAAGTCACAACAAGGATTTGATCAAAGAACGTGAAGAGTATCGATTGGCAGCTCATCGGCTTCCCTCAGTCGAACAGCAGTTGGAAGACTTGAGCAAAGAAAACGCCACGGTCGCAGCAGAGAATGCTAGCTGGAAGGAGTTTGCCCGTTCACTGGCACATCAGCTCAAAGGGCATGGTGACATCACGTTTGGTACCAGTGGGGATCCACCTGCGGTAAATTCAATCATACGGATTCTTGAAAGGGCCCGCAGCCGGGTGGAACGTGCCGAAGAGCGGGCCAACCAAGCCGAGGCCTTGGCAGGAAAAGGATCGTTCAATCCTGACATGACGCAGGTGCTGCATTTTCACGAGACTCCACTGATTGAAGCACTTAAGGAAGAGATTGAAGTTCTCAAGCGACAGGTGGAGTCTGTCAAGGGTGAAAAGGCCACTAAATCTGCAGTTGCCGTGGACCCTGATAAGTTGAATCAACGACTCAAGGAAAACTTCAAGGAACAGATCTCACTCTTTCGGGAAGGCGTCTATCTAATGACTGGATACAAAGTAGACATGCTACCTGGCACAGATCGACCTACCTTTCGGGTTCGATCAGTCTTTGCGGAACAAGAAGAAGACCATTTATTGCTCAAGTAAGTTCAAATTGTCTCGTATCAGTTGTATGCTATCGGATTCCTATTCCCATCGCTCGCTCACGCGCGGGTTCAAACATCCAACTTGCTTTCTCAGGTGGCCCGCAAAGAAAGGGGAGGCCATTTCTTCCCTGGACATTTTAAACACGGACTTGGCCAAGATTCTGGCAACGACGCCCTCTTACGATTATATGACAAAGTTCAACAGCTTACCGGCGTTCTTGGCTAGTGTCCAGCTTAGTCTCTTCGAGAAGCAGACTGTGATGATTTAGATAAAGCTGACGAGAATAAATACAGAAAACAAGATGCATGTGCATGTGTACGGTTGGCAGAAGCGACAAGGAAGCGCATTGCACTGTCCTCGGCAATTTATTTCACCTTATTTCCCATTCCCAAGAATCTTTTAGCTTTTAGCTTGGCTCCCGAGGTTTGCGGAGACATCTTTTTGGTTTGTTGGTGATCCACGAGTAGAGTTATTAGTGTCAGCTAGCTTGCAGTGGTGTTGTGTTTTTTATTCAACCGGCGGTTGGAGAGTAGATGACAGTAGCCATTAGCCTATGCGAGTATTACTGTATTGTAATACTGTAGCGTAACTTTTCTATTTTGTACCGCGGTACTAACCATATATATAATATTAGCTTGACATTTTAGGCGGATACCGGTACTGACTCAGATTTATTTCTTCGTGAACGATGCGACGATGATGGATGATGATGAAGCGACTAGACTACAAATGATAATACTGTAAAGTAGCAGGCCGCAAATGAGCCAAGAAACACCTACCTGTTATGATATTTTGATCTGAAGATAGTAGCATTTGACCATGTGGCAGATTCTGTCGCGGCACCCATCCGTTGCAGCAAGGTGCTCCTTGAAACGTCGTTGTAGCCTGCCACTAATGAGGCCCCTACTATTACCCATCATCGCACGCGCGAATCCATCACTAGTAGGCTCCCGACACTTCTCAGTGGAGCACTCGTCGTCTTTCACGGAGAATCGCAGATTAAGGCACATCACCTCTCGTCTTTTGCATCCTCGCAGTACTCCTCTCGGCACCATGACGGTAGCCCAGTGGGACGAGGCCCTCCAGCTGATGCTCCACTGGTTCCACGACGACGATGACGAGAAACGACCCACCGACCAGGATGATGAATCCTCCGAGAGAAGTGCAATAGAGCACATTCATGTGACTGGTTCTGCTGTAAATAGCGTGGACCAGTTGCTGCATCGATTGCACCACGAGCACGGCACGAAAACTGCGGCGGCGAGACTACGAACCAACGAGTTGGCGCAGTGGACACTCGCCGTGCTGGGTGCATGGATCCAGATCGGCAGAGTTTTCCCAGCGTCAACCATGGCAGCGGAACGATCCATAGAATGGTGGAACAAAATAATGCAATGGTCACAAGAAGGAGTATGGAAGGGCGGATTGCCCCTCAACGAATTCACGGAGCTGGTGCAAGTTTGGCTAGGTCTTGAATCACCGCAAGGCACAGAAAAGGCAGCAGAGCTTCTTCTCTCCGACGTTATCGCTGACTGTATGGCACATGATATCCATACTATCATTCCTTGCTATCATCAGACGCTGCGGCAAACAATTCAGTTTACCGAGAGCTGTGGCGGGTTGTCGGCTTCCTTGATTGAACGAATGGAAGTAATGGCACTCGAGTCCGGATGGGAAGCCATCAAACCCAATGAAGAGGAAATCCAACTGCAATTAGATAACCTTCTGTTGAGTCGGAATACCCCGGAGAATGAAACACTGCTATCGTCCTTCGAGACGCAAGCCTTGCAGCAACGGATGCTGCAGTTGATCAAGGAGGCTGGCGAGGCCGACAACAGTACGGTGAACGACATTATTGAAAGGTGGAGTGCGACCGAACCAGATCTAGATGCCTCCGAAGGACTTGCAGTCGCATTATTGGGCTACTATCTGCGAATCAAGGATCTTCGACAAGCGACACTGTGGCTTTTCAAGGTAGATCAGATGGACATGGCCTACGACGAAAAGACGAAACAATTTGAGCAGTTGGTCCAGCTATGGTCGGAAAGCGATGAATTAGACGCGGCTTGGAGGTGCAGTGAAATTCTGCCTCGTCTGGAAGAGCTGGTGTCGCAAGAGGGTCTCTCTGTCAACCCGTCTCTATATGTTTCTGTCGCGAGACTGTGGCTCAAGAGTGGGGATAGTAGAAGTGCCACAAAGGTCTTGGGCATCTTGGGCAAGGCAAAAACCATTGATATGCCGCTACTGCAAGTGCGACTGGACGCCTTGCTACAAGGACCTACAGTTTCCACCGAAAGTATCAACCTGATAATAACTCAGTTCGTGGACCTCTGGAACAAATTGGACGCCAACGAACTGTCTATCCTTGACGAAAGTCTAGCGAGAGTGATTGCCAAAAGCAATTCTGCCAAAGCTGCAATGCGGTTTGCTCAATTTATGGTGCAGCAGGGAACGATACCGTCACCTGCCGCTTGCGAACTACTATTGTACGCCCTGTCGGCCATACCACAGCCCAATGATGCTGCTACTACTAAGACTCACGCCGATCCGTCCGGGGAGAATGCCACGCGGATTGTTATGTTTCTTCACAAAATGGTTGATATCAAGGTTGAGTTCAGCGATGCAAAGCCCTTCAACATGGGCATGCTTTTTATCTTGCAAGACGAAACGAATTTGTCGTCTTATCGCCAAGTGGTCGGACTATGTGAATTAATGGACAACGCAGGAGTTCCCGCGGACGCTTCCACATTGCGTCGCGTTCTGCTAGCCTGTGGACGAGCTCATGGCAAGAATGACCGCATGCAGGCCCTGGCCAGAACGATTACTACTTTTTACAACATTCGCCTCATTGAAAAAGTAGACCACGAAACTTACCGCCTGTCTTTCCGCGCAATCGAATATCTTGCATCGCGGAATGATCCGTTGGTTGAGAAGCTTTTTCTGCTCTGTTGCCACGACGGGCTTGTTAGTGCAAGTATACGGGAGACCTTGCAGAACCTCGTGACTCCGAAGCATTGGAACAGGCTTTACACTCGGCATCTACTGGATGATGGGGGAGAGCCCAAAGAGTGGAGTCGTAACGTTCCCAATTCATTCTACTAGATTTTATAAAACATTTATCATACACCAGCAGTCTTGTTAGATTTAGTTCTGTCGACCAGCCAATAGCCTAAACTCTTTTTCCATTGGTCGTCCCGCTTTTCGCTTTTTACTATTTCGGTAGCAGTTGGAGCAACCCATCGGTGACATTAGCTGAATTCGACATTGCTGCGCTGATTGTCGATGTCGTCTCCTCGTTGATGCTGCTGCTACGCAAGAGCCACGGAGTTGCCCGCTTTGCACTACTCCTACTCTGACTCGTTGACCGGACAGCAGATGCCGATCGCTTCGGCGTATACGACGACCGGAGAGCTGTCGCAAAGGCACTGCTGGAACGAACCGACGACGGTTTTCTGCTCGAGGTTGTTTTGGCTAGCATTGCCTGTGCCGCAGGTGTCAAGTTGATTTTAGATCCGTGGGCAGGAGTTTTGGCGGCACGACTTCGTCGATATCGTTCTTCCAACCGACTTCGAGCCGTGGATGCGGCCTTGTCGCGACTGGATTCTTCTGCCATTTGAAACGCTTTACTAGTAGGTGCTGTTAACATGGAGCCATCGGAAGCAGCAGATTGTCCCAAAACCATGATGGTACTAGCAACGGTACCCCACGTCATGATGGGCGACGTGTTGGCCTCTTGAGGTACGATCAGTGGCGTCATTCGAACCAGCGTTTCTTGCTCGCGTTGTTTGCGTTTCAAACCCAAGATTCGTTCCTGCTCGAGCGGTCTGCTGTCCGGAGCATCCAAGTCCGTCGAGGCATCTGATGAATATTCTGTCGTGGATCCAGCATCGCTTCCTTCCAAGTGCTGCGGCTGACGTCTGGCAAGAGTGTCCGCTGCTGTCGTCCGCGGAAAACGTGTCGCGGCAGGTTCAATCTTCTTTTCAAGCAAGGCCTTGGGAATGTACTCGACAAGAGCATTATTTGAGAGTCTGCTTCTGCTGATGCTGCTGCTGTTGGACCAAATGCAAGTATTTAGAGGAGGTGGAGGCATGCGTAACAGCGCTTCATTGTCGCCCTGGGTCACTGCCTGCTGATAGTCTGGCCTATTGGATGGAGGAAGAAAATCATCCGACGCCAAGAGGAACGGTGTCGCAGTCGCAGTAGCTCTTTCAGCATCTACTGGACCGTTGGACAGTGCATATACACGCTCTCGCTGTTCACGCCGTTGTTGAACCTCTAGGCGTTGGGTTTCTTCGAATGCGGCGTTGTCTTCGCTCGTCACTCGTGCGTGAAAGTTTGTGAGAGATTCTCGATCGATCGGTCGTGGTGCCGCTCGGAGACTTCCTGCCGCGGCTGCTATCCGTTCTTGTGTTTCCTCGTGCAGTTTCATGGCTTCTTGATGTTGCTGCAGCTGTCGAGCAGCCCGCCGTACGGCAATCGCTCCCGCAAAGTCCCCAGCCTCGCGGCGTTGCTGAAGGGCGTGGGTTCGCTCTAGCTCCGTGAGGTCTGGGAAAAAGTCCCTCTGGATGATTTCCTGCAAATATTGCGTATATTCTTCCTCGGTAAGGATCCGTCGTTGCTGTCTTGGTCTCTTGTGACTGCTCATAACGCTAATATAGGGGGAAGATGTGTATTGTCTGTAGAAGTAGCTCTCGCTGTGTCATGCCATGGTGATATTATGGATGATATTCGTCGCGTTTTGACTCGTGAAAAACTCGTCCAGCCGTCGACCGACGTCCGTCCTTCGACCTCTCTCGTTCTCGTTCGAAGCGTGTTCACACAAAAACCACGAACGACGACCCCTAATATAGCAGCAGCATCACCATGGCGACTCTTCAATCTCAGCAGCAACCTTCTGGACAGGTAATGCAGCAGTACCAGGAGCTCACCCAAGACTCGCAGCGATTAGCCCAAAAGATATCCGAACTCGAAACGGATAGGAACGAACACAAGCTCGTGGAAGAAACGCTCACTCCGCTGGATCCAGGCAGAAAGGCTTACCGACTGGTCGGGGAGGTTTTGGTGGAACGAACCGTTCAAGAAGTCCTTCCTTCCATTCAATCAAACAGGGCGAACGTAAGTTTTGATGGTTTGAACTGATACACCTTGTAGTCTCCGCAATCTTACACATAATTTAACCTTGCTCACACCCCATTTCTTTCGCGCATCAGCTCGATCAAGCAATTACAACGTTGCGTGAGCGCTTGGAAGGCAAGCAAAAGGAAGCTTCAGAACTCAAAACCAAGTACAATATCAATACGGACCAATCTAGCAGATAATTCGATCTATAAACTACACTGTCGTTCTGTACATCGTATCTACTACAACCATAGTGTCCGGCTCGATCCATCCCGAGGAGGAGGTTTCCGGTTTCTACGAGGCGGTAGAAACAGCCCCTTTTCACTTTCCATCATTTCCATGAATTCCTCGTCCTCATCTCGATCTCTGTCAAAAGGCTCTGGTACGACCCGCCCGGAGACTTGCCACAAACGATCCATGTCATCCTCGTCCAACTCGAACTTGAAAACTTGTCGCAACTGCTGCGAACGATCCTGAAGTAGTCGGGGATCACCATTGTCGCCCGAAAGCAAACGGCAAGTAACCACGGCCGAAGCCACATGATCCACTTGCAGTGTCCATCTTAGAGCCACCGTAGCCATGGATACATCGTGCTTTTGCGCAATGTCGTGCAAGGCTGACAGTACCTTTTCTTGGTACAACTTCCATCGTGCCGCTGCAGAGGGATTCGGCTCGAGGTCACCCTGACAGTCTCCCCAATGCACCATGCTCTTCTTGACGTGATACCATTCTGACGTTGTAAAGGGTCGTGTGGACTCTTTGCGTGGTAGTGACAGCATTCGTCCACCTCGTCGCTTACTCTGGCGTAAATCAACGTAATGACGATCCGACAAGAGAGCCCCTGCCAATGGACCCGACACCAAGAGCTTGGTTCCTAAATCCTGACAGGCAAGCTGCTGATCAGGATTATCAAACGCTGTAGGATTCAAGAGATTACCGTCCACTTGGTTGCTGTCGATCGCAAAGCCACACCGATGCGCCTCACGAATCAGTCGCCAGGACAAGTTATTTCCTGTTACAGATCGAACGTGGCCTTCTCGCTTCAGGTCTTCGAGACAGTCAAGCACGTCGAATGTGTAGGGTGATGGTACATAGTCTGACTGTGACAGCTGTAGTGAATCGATGCAGTCACCACCGGTTCGATCGAGGGTCGTGAGAACTGTTTTGCGGATTGACGTAGCAGTGACAGTTCCAGCCGCATTAGCATTAGGAATCTCCATGGGAACGACCAGGTGGCATTGCCGAAGAGCAAACGCGGGGGTCTCTTTTCGTAACCGGGAAAATATCTGCTCTTCTCCCCATTCCTGTAACCCATCCCCACCTTTCGAGCTGTCACGACGACTCCCTATCGGGGACGACTTGAGTTGAAAGGACGTAAAGCCGGCATCGAGGAACTTCTGCATGCGACTGACGACGTGTAAGGCATCCACCTCGAAATCCCCAGCTGTGTCCAGTCGTGGGGTTAAATCAACAGCTACTGTGACACGACATATTGGCTTGGGGTCAGCCTCTGAATCACAGTGTTCCAGGTAGGCGCCTGGAGGAAGAGGTCCGTCTCGGTCCAGCGTTGGCACACAGGGTACTCGATTCACCGGATCAACAGTCTCCTTTTGAACAACAGAATGCCAAAATTTTCTATAGGACGGGATTTTTTCGAAAGCGTCTTTGATCGAAGGCTTTGGTGTGGCAGTACTAGTTAGTGCGATCCGTCGTCGTTCTCTGTCCTGGCGCTGGCGGTTTGACGTCTTGGCGACTGATGACTTTGTGAAAGCTGTAGACACCGGAAGAGCTAGCAACACTATTATTACTCGTAGTAAGGCACATGTCAAAGGCCTCATTGTTTACACTGTATTCGTCAGGTAAGGAGTGACTTGTACCGGTAGAGGATGTCAACAGCCAACATCAGTTGACGCTTGTAAATTGATTTTTTGGTTT
>Ga0307978_1000856_pt1 | contig 24207 bp, 22 predicted proteins | sample OrgLakmetage1056_FD_203151 | JGI IMG/M metagenome (GOLD analysis project Ga0307978, IMG submission 203151) | Saline water microbial communities from Organic Lake, Antarctica - #1056 | ecosystem: Environmental > Aquatic > Non-marine Saline and Alkaline > Saline | place: Antarctica: Organic Lake...
ACGCACAAAGTGTTCTTTAGCGGGTGTCGCTCGTGATGGTAGTCCTCCGCTTGAGCGGTACCCTGCGTCGATGAGCATCATAGTTGGAAGACCGGGGAGTCAATTCAAGGTCTCCTCCCATTATCTCGTCTTCAAGGTCTTTACCCAAATAGCTAGCAGTACTTTCTCTCAGATCAAGTGAAGAGTAGCGCTGGCGACCACTTGAAAACGGCAGGGTGACCTTGCCAACCCTTATTTTTTCGTAGCAAATCACAAGAAACCAAATCAAGCTCCAGAGGAATACAGCACCAAGTGCTAAAGTAAACGCCAGGTGAAGTATCCGCACCATTCGGTACCAAAGTGGTCGGGGTGGTCCAAGGTAGTTGATTTCGTCGGCGCTACCAACTTGGGTCCGAACGGTCCATGAGGAGATCAGACGACTCTCGGTTCCAAACGGATCCCTCTTGTATACGGAGTCGAACGGCGACGACTCGAGTACGGTGGAACTGTTACGCTCGATATCCCTCATTTCGTCGATCAAGTACCTCATCATACGATCACCACGAAAAATGTTGTTCAAGTCGAGCGCTTTTTTGGCTGCCTTGAAGACTTGGTCTACGTCGCAATTCATCTTTTCCCTTTTGGTGATACTATTCGTGATGTTTCGTAGCATACTTTGCACTGGACCGTCCGAAAGAGTCTCGTATGTGCTTTCGTGTGCCCCCACAGGTGTCGTCAGGCTGTCCACCCGAAGGTTTGGGACGGAGATTTCCAAAGTTACCTTCATTCCTCGAACTTCAGAGTCGGTCGTATCGACGCTGGGTGCCGACTGGCCGCCATCATCATTCACGTACCACGGCAAAGCAAGTAGAACATTCACGTCGCCAGCTTCGAACACCTGCCCGTAAGTGTGAGACAACTTTCGAGCGGCATTCGCAAGAGCAGCAGTGAGCATGTATTCTGCCTGAAGTGTCCAACGGTGAACGGATGCTCCATGAAAAGCAAAGACTACATGAACAATGTAGGGTACTTGGCAAGGATCAGAACGCGCGCACGCCCCCACATGACAATGCCTGGACTCCCGTGTCTTTTCGTGACAAAGACCATCCGAGTACGCCACTGATTCAAGCCACACTTGCCTGCAGCCATAGTCACAAGCGCTCCAAACTGCGTCACCGCAAGTCTTTTGTCGCGCATCAAGTCTAGAGAGAGGGATGGCGTCGGCCGCCTTCGAAGCCTCCGTGCAGGTTAGTTGGCACGGGCGACGCTCTTCGCAAATTCCTTGTCCGTCACAATTGATGACAGGCTCGTCCCATGGATTCTTCGTTAAAGCATCTTTGGTAGCATCGATACAGGTCAGCCCAGCATCATTTCCTGGACTTTTCACAACTGCAGTCCATCGTTCCTGACCTAGTAAAGCAATATTTGTAGGATTGCTCTTGCACATGCGTCTATCAACACTTTCGATGCATGACTGAGATAGAACGGGGCTGTCAATCTCACAGTCTGTCGCGAAACCTTCGTCTTCGGCGACACTGGGAACGTTCTTCTTGTCGTAGGAGCAGGGACTCTCGGCAAATCCGACGCGTCCGTTCCCCCAATCGAAGACAACGTTATGGCCTTGCATCGCGTTCGATCCAATCACGCCTCCTTGAGATTCTGTAAAGTATATTCTCGAAGAATAGAATTTGGTAATCAATGAGTAATCCATGTAGCTTGTTGCCGGAATGGCGATTAAAACATCGCCTGGAAACTCTGGGTCGAGTTTCCCAGCGTAGCCAGTAATCTCGTCGTAGCTCTCAATGGAAGGGTCTTTACTTCGCATGTGAGCCTGGCATTGGATAAGTATTGTTGGAAGACTTCGCAGTTGCTCATCTGTGAGCGATATAGCTGTATTTGAGTACGGCTTGCCTGTTGCCTTCTTCCAGGCAAGGCTGAATTCCTGCATGACCTGCTTGTTGAGATATGTATCAGTCGTTCCGGAATCCACAATGACACCCTTTCCACTATTCAAAACGTTCGGATCTATCCGAACTTTGATGGTGCGATGATTCGGATCAATGCTCCGGGCTGTCTGGCCACCTCCTGACCGAACGTAAATGTTCTTGACGTAAATGGTGTACCATCCCGTCGGCGAAACGTTTCTCGCATACACCATAGGGGATGTATCCAGGTTCGAAGAGACGCCTCCAAGCGTAAGACTCCCTGCCGTAACACCTCGTTTGCTGGTTCCAAGTTCCCGTCGATAGCACATGGCAAACATGTTATGCTCCAGCAACTGCTTGTCGTACAACTGCTTGGGAAGTGTCGCTCTGTGTGCCGACATTCCCATGATTCCATCCGCAAGCTGCGTTTTAAATAATCCTCGCATGCTGGTTTGACATCCAAACATGTAATCGATGGCGTACTTTTCGTCGCCTGGTTCTGCGGAATCCAAGACATCCGTGCCGCCGCAGTAGAACCGATCCTGGACTTGAGTCGCTGTCCAGCTCGATCCTTCCGTGTAAGCTTGAGAGAAAGTGCATTCCCCACTTTCGCAAACGACGCCGTCTTTGCACTCGTCGCACTGTAGCTTGTGAAAGGTGGTGGACTGTGTTGGTGCAAAGTAAGGATCGGTATGGTGCGGACGCCCGCAGTCGTGGCAACCCGTACACGGAAAGGCAGTGTAATGTGAGCCTGTATCCACAATGACAGTCTTTCGTTGCGGTGTCGGTGATCCAACCCAAACACTGGCAAAGTGAGTTCCGTAGCCTTGACTCAGTGGAACTGCTTGGTAGTTGTTGAACTGACCCCCGGCGCGTGACTGTTCTTGACTGCTACTAGGCCTACTGCTACTGGAACCTTGACTTGGCTGCTCTCGGGTCCGACGGTGAGAAGCAAATGCAGTAGCAACCTCTGTTTCATTGCATATATATTGGTATGTGCCGTTCCAACCGATTTGCAGGTCCTGGCCTGTTTCAAGTCGGTATTGTCGTTCGTATCGACTCAAGTGGCGATGCGACTGGAAATCGTGCCACTGGGGGTCATCTTCTTGCACCCACTCTGGATCTGCAGCGTCTGGAATCGTCGCGTAGACAGCGTTTTGCTTGGAGTGAAACCAGTGCTGAGGAAGACTAAACATAGTAATATCGGTTTCGTTCGCTCGGCCTCGTTTATTGAGTCTCCTTCGTCTTCGCTCTTGTCGTTGTTCTTCCCCTAAAACGGCTGTAGGTTGCAGTTCCCAGTGCAGTATCCGTCTTGAGCTCTTTGCCATGACAGATGTCCAAATTAGAGCACACGCTACCAATAGATTCCTGGGAAGACTTGGTATCCATCTCCTGTGACCTGCCGCTCGCTGTCGAACCGTCATGGTCAATCTCGTCGTCGCCGAACAAAAAGTGTGTCAAAAAATCTTGTCCAGCTTTCGCGCCATTTTTAGTCCCGTCCCGTCAGTCATTCACGGGTTTCTTTGGAGAAAGACCAAAAACCAACATATCGATCCACTAGACTAGTCATTTTAATGACTAGTTTCACCATGGCACTGCAAGCACCTCCGTCTCGTTGCTGTTGATAGATCCAGACTCCTTACTACCTATAGTTGCAAGTATGGTAGATTCAACAAAAGATCCTGACGAGAGGGACTGGGTGTTGCCCTTGACGCTTTCACTCATGGCAGGCCTCTCGACTTCGCTGGGAGCGGCCGTGGTCTTTTGTACCAAAACGTCGCCAGACAAGAGCCCACTCAGCCATGGACACATGGCTTTCTCTCTAGCGTTAGCAGCATCCGTCATGGTGACAGTCAGCGTGGTTTCGATTCTACCAGAAAGCTTTCAGGATGAAACCGCTGCAGACGACGGGTCCTATCACATTCTGACCGTCGGGTCCACGCCCTTTTGGATCCGGTGCAGCAGTATTGCTGCTGGATGCGGTCTCTACTTTTTGCTTTCGAAATGCGCCTTTCCGGAACCCAATGCGGTACTGAATTTGGAAGATGCGACAATGGACAATGGTATTAGTACTCAAGACAAAGATGATTCACCAGCATTAGTACCAAAGCCAGGCATGGATGATGATGCGCCACTGGCGGGCAAGTCCTCCAAGGAAGGATCTGGATCAAATACGGGTCGGTTGCGCAAAAAGGAAAGCGCCATGACTAGAGCATCCTTCCAAGAATCGGACGATATAGAGGCGTCTTCCATGGAATCTCGGAGCTTTTTGTACAGTTCCGACAAGCCCAGTCCACGCGCCACGTTGGCACTCGACCACAAGGGCCGTTCGTGGTGGAGTATGGACCGAATCGTGCAGTGTTCGTCGGGAAAGGATCTGCAAACGATAGAAGCGCGTCGTGCTTGGCGCGTCGCCATGCTGTTGTTTGTTTCTATCGCTGTTCACAATTTCCCGGAAGGCTTGGCGGTAGCGGCATCCACTTTGCATTCCACCGAGCTGGGTTGGACGACTGCCACTGCAATTGCTCTTCACAACATACCCGAGGGAATCGCAATTGCGGTACCCTGTCTAGCCGCACGACCTGATGCACCCTGGTTGGCGTTTGGACTCGCCAGTCTGTCGGGACTCGCGGAACCCTTTGGAGCGGCCGTTGCCTTGGCGGTGATTCACTATGCGCGAAAGGATGGAGCCGGAGCGGAAGCGGAAGACTCGTTCTGGAGTTTGAATAACATTTTGGCGTTTGTAGCGGGTGTCATGATCATGGTGGCTGTGACCGAACTCTTTCCGGAAGCTTTGCGGCATTCGCGAGAGGGAAAGTGGCCCTTGATCAGTGGTACCGTTGCTGGAGCAGCCGTCATGATTGGATCCGACATGTTCCTGCAAAGCCAAGAGATGGTCGAACGATGATGGACAGTTCAAACGAGTTAATGCTGCTACTAGACTAACGAATCCATTACTTCTTTCACATCCACTACTTATGGAAACAGTGGCTGGAAAAGCGCCGCTCTCTCCTTGCCGATACCAAGCGTACAATTGAGATCTTTCAGTCCAATTGGTTCGTCGTCGTCTTCAAAGTAGCCCTGCGATAGACTCAAATACGATAACGAGTAATATGAATGCAACAAGTCGGGATAAACACCTGACACCTTGCTGAATCCACCCATGGAGGTTTGGCAGTTCATCACAAAGGCACGGAGAGGTTCGTGTTGGAGCAGTCCGTCTTCACCCAAGAGCCGCAGTGTTCCTCCAATCCAGTAACTATAGCACGTATCTTCATCTTTATTGGGCCGTCCTTGCATTCCTCCTACTTGTCGATGAACACACCACCGCACCAGATCCTTTCTCCACTCGGGATCTAGAACTGTATCCAACTTGTTCATGAGCACCAAACTGGCAACCCCACAAAATGTCGATCCACCATGCCCTTCTTGACCTGGCAGCAAGGCGAGTGCCCCATCAAAGGAACGACACGCCTTGACGTACTCCACAGCCTGTTCTTTATTTACACCGCTCCAATCATTCAACATGTGCGAGACGGCACAAGCGCAATACAAGAACCGTAAATCGTGCTCACTACCAGCTTGCACGCAGGCAAAGCTTCCGTCGGGCAACTGCAAGCGACTCAGTTCTTGAAGAACACTATTGCGATCCAATCGACTCCAGTCATCTCCTAGTGTACGTAGCGTACAGAGCGCCGTGTACATCATGGCAATGTGCCCGTGGCTGTAGTTGGCGGGCGTGGTACCATTTTGACAGGAACCTCCCAGAAAGTTGCCTCCGACAAAGCCTCCCGATTCTTTGCATTGCATAAGTTGCAACGAGTAGATCCAGTCAATAATTTCCGTCTTGTGCAGGTTCAAGGTGGACTGCTGTTCCTCGCTGTCCCACACGCCCAGCAAGTCCAAGGCGTGCACGGCAAAGTGCACCAGGGTCAGGCGATTGGTATCGAGCTTGCCGTAGGCGCTAGGCAACTGGCGAAGACTGTACGCAAAATAGGCCGTCTGGCGGCGGCGATCCAATGTAGTTGTCATGCTTATTTACGAGAGTAGTGAGAGTAGTAACTGTCGTCGCAAGTTAAAAGCAAGTATCTCGGTAGCAAGTAGTCTACCAACAACATGGTCGAGGTCGAGGATCGAATAGCGAATAGACTTCGGTATCATCATCAGAGAGCAGCGCAAAAGGTCATGAAAAATTACAAGCTTTCTCGCGCCAAAAGTTAGGACTCCTCGTTGGCGGTCGCTACCGGTAGACTAGATTCTAGTGGAGTAATACGATACGCATCCTACCTGGTACAGGTACTAAAGTAGCTACGGCGTAAACTAGCCATGGTATCGTACCGTGACTGTTAAGATCCTCTAAGAGTGAGACCTAATCGTCGATAAGCGAGGGAGCAAGTAAGTGACTCACGAAACAATCTACTGGTCGCGTTTCAGAGAGAAGGTCTACTGACTATGACGTAAACAACTCGTACTTCTCTATCGCCCTCTCAACCACTTACTAAATTCGAGGTTCTTCTTGGTCTTCTTTTCCTTCCTCTTGCAATCTACGTCGCTCTCACCATTGCGACGGACACCTTGCCCATCTTGCTCTTCCTTGTATCGTTTCTTCTTTCTATTCTTCTTCTTTTTAAGCTGAGGCCGGTCGTCTCGCGAAATCTTCTCTACAGGGTCGTAAGCAGAGTTGCCGAATTTAAAGCGAGTAAGCTTCTCATTGTTCATACAGACATCCAACATTGTGGGATAAAGCACACTTCACGCTTTTGTATCAATCCACTTGCCACCTTTGTTCTTCCTTGGCTCGTCTTTGAGTTCCTGGATCAATCCATCGTCGCGAAACTTGATCAGTAGAGTGTTCATAGCAGTCTTGTTGGTAGAAATACATGAATCACGGAAAGTGTCATTGAACGCATCCACAATATCCTCCACGAAGAAGCGAGGCTTCTTTGCCGCATTATTCGCATTGTGTGTCACCTCGGATAAGACCAGCATGATTTGCTGAGCATTATCTTGGTCCCAGTACTTCACTTTAAGACGCTGTGTGCTTTTATCTTTCCCGTCCGGCTCCTCGAAGACGTCGTGTTTCATAAGGACACTCAGCCGTTTGCCAGCCCATTGTCCGATCTTCCAGTTCGTGTGTCGAAAGTAATTCTCTGAGTCGGGATATTTCTGCTTGACATGTCCAAGGGCTACTTCTAGAGACGCACCTGCATTAAGCCGTTCTTGTACCGCCAGCGTGAACTGTTGGTACTTCTGCGCCATTTCCAAGTCAGAAGATGATCCAAAAACGGTCACATACTCGAAGCCATTCTCCTGCAAACTTCCTTTGCCGCGAAACGTTGCACGGCCATGGGATTGGATGGTATTCTCGTGGCTGTGACCCACTCCAAGCAGAATCGCATAGTGAGTTGGTACGCGCCTGCTGGACCGATAAGAGATTCCTCGACGCATCTTGGAAAAGCCAAAAACAAACACTGGAGTGTCTAGTCCATATTCGATATCGTCGTCAATGGAATCGATGACATTAGACAGTCCTTCGGTATGTGGCACCCAGGTCTCACCCGGGAGCCTCACCTGAATACCCTTCCCAATGTAAGCGATGACGACTATCGGTTTGTTCTTCTCCTTGAGAAATAAATTCTGTACCTTTTCGGCTTTCTCAATAACATTCCCGTAAGCGTAAACTCTCGGATCGGTACAGTCTAGAAGGAGCACGCCCTTGGTATTAGTGCGAGATAGTGCGTTGTCGTAAAGCATCATCACTTTCTCGTTGGTGTAAGGGATGGGACAGTTGGGAGAGAGCTCGCGATGCTCGAGGAAGGTGTCGTTGCCACCAGCGTCCCCCCGCAGGAGCTGCATTTGCTCAATTCCAAGGTAATCATCCGCAGGTTCGATGCTATACATCTCCACGCCTTGAACATTCTCCTCCCTCAGGATAAGCAGAAGCGGAATCACAGTGGCGGAGATCTGAACAACGAAAATGGGCCCCATTTCCATCAGTTTGTCGTAGGCTTCCTCTCCCTTCTGTATACGATCAGGAGTTCGATACATTGCATCGCACTCATCCACCACCAAGATTATTTTCTGGGGGGGCTTCTCCTTGTTGCGGTACGTTTCAATAGCCGCAATCGCCTTTCCGATTTGCGTGCTGGTGTCTGCCAACACGAGGGTCCCGCCATTTTCCATTGCGTCCTGGATCTCTTGCTTCTTTTTTTCACGAGAATGTTTCGTCCTTCCACCCGCAGAGATACTGACAATCGACGATTTAGAGCCCGGGGAGGCGTACTCTTGAAGCTTCTCATGGAGTTCACGGCTCTCTTTCACTCCTTTTGTGATAATGATAACCGGGACTTTAAACTCCTGTCCAACAACATTTATCATCCCTTTGACAGCAGACTTTCCCAATTGTGTCTTGCCTGCAACAACCAAAGTCTTCACTTTGTTGGAAGGCTCGTTAAAAAAATTGAGCGAATGCAGTTTTCGAGAAAGTGTTCCTTTCTGTTTAGATGGCAGCGTTCCGTCAGATCAGCGCCCATTGCATGTATTACAGTGCTGGCCAAACCCTTTGCAATACGACTCTTTGTAGCTTCATCCATTACAGGCCAGGCTCTCTCTATTTCCGGGCAATCGAAGACAGCTTTTAAAAATTTGTTGAGATCAACTCCGGCATCGTCGAATTTGCTGAAATCAACTCCGGCATCGTCGAAGGCATTGTATCCTTCTTCTGTTAAGTGCTTCGCAACTTCTTCATCATTGCCATACGTTTGTCTCAGCTGTTCGATACAGCCTTGAGAAGGTTCTTTTGTGGGCAAGCCTTGATTTGTCGAAACTGTTGCTTTTCCAGTCGTTTCTTGGCGCGACACAAGTCGTCTATTGAAATGATCCCCTCACTCAAAAGGGATTTCTTGGTGACAGCTGAGGCATCCACATAATCGTAGATTTTTTGGAGAAGAGGACACGTTACTTTGATTAGATCCATACTTGACGATTCGAAGTAATGATCAAGCTATCAATGGGTCAGGTCGCAGATTCCGCAACGATGAGACGCCGTGGTGGTCGAAAACAATGAACATGCCACATGATATACTAATTCTGGCCTTGCATTCTGAATACAGAATTCGGCAGCCTATGTGGTCCAAGAGTCGACGTGGTCCCCATGAGATCTTCATCGACGTCGTCATCGCAACAAGTCAGCTCGCATGAAGACCACTGCGCCGGGGCTGATCGAATATAAAGTGCTGTGACCATTGTGCGCTCGAACGGCGATTTCAAGATTTTGTGAGAAGATCAGGGCTTAAGTAAATGAGTACCGGTGCGTCCCATTTTTCTCGAAAGAGCACGGAAAGGCGTCCGGAAGGCGATCAGTATCGACGATGAAGGAGACTTTGGTGGGCGGCATGCGACCCTAGTTAGCCATGATGTGCGCAGACCAAGTCTTGCCCGATTGACCTCCTCGCGCTGATGTGTTGATGTCAGTACCGAAGATTGCGTGTTGGTGGGCTTGTTTGTTCCGCGGCCTCAGCTTTTCATACTCATCGCTCATCGCGTTCCAGCAGCTGCAAGAATGGCGGCGTCGGGGTCCTCTAACCGCGACGAGCTACTATTAGCATGTCGTGCCTTTTACTGTCAACTTCCAGAAAAGTTCCGTGAAGAAAATCCGGAGGATGAAGCTGCTCTAATGAAATATCTCAAAGAAAAGCTCAACAGCTCTCGTGACGAATCGAGCACGAGACAGAGGGAGACAATCGACTGCGATATTCCGAAGAAAAGAAAGCTAAATAAGCGGACTCCGGACTCATCTACTCCATCAGTAGGGGACGATTCCAGTGAGGATGATGGTACCTTGTTTGGTCGCCGAGCCTCGACAAACGGTAGGTCCGCCTCGTTGCCTGACTCCGATTCGGACGAGGATGAAGCTTCCCAAGCTGAACTCTGTGATTCCAAACCACACGCCCAGATTGGCCAACAGTGTGCCCTTCCTCATCAGGACGAAGCGAAAGATCTCGATTCTCGTTTCGATTCAACAACGAAGGACGGAATCATTGGCGACAATGAATCTACAAAAACCGCTTTAGAGCCAAGCGAATGCGCCGACTCTAGCCTTGCGGATAGTAGTAGCGAGTCAGAGAGTGAACGACAGTGTGAACTCGACTCCGCCAGCGAACCAAGTGTTTCGAAACAAGAGTCTAGGGACAGCGCGACCACCAACGTGGAAGACCCTCACAGAGACAACAATACGAATAGTCGCGAGTCTGAAGATGATTCTCCGATTCCAGAAACAAATAGCAACGACTGTAGTACAGCGAACAATGAGAGGGAATCAGTAGCAGGTACTTCACTTCTGGAATCAAACAAGCGCGACGCATTTGTTGTGCTGGAGTATGGACAGCGGGAGTGTGAATCCAACACAGGAATAGAAGAAGTAAAGAGCTCGGGTGAAAACTCCAGTATTGCTTCGATTGTCGGCACAGAATATATTCACTATGACGATAGTGCTGGCGTTGTCGAGTCAGAAACCGGTGATCTAGCAAAAGTAGGAGATCATAACAACTTGGGAAACCCAATGGAAAGAATTTCGTTCCCGGAGGCAGACCAAGAAATGGGCGTGGCCTTGTTGGAATCGCTGGAGGATGAACTACAGTGCGGATCCAACTCCATGGCAGAGGCAGACGTTATGAAACCAGAGCTCGTATGTGGCATACAAACTAGCACTGACGATGGCGAAGATTCAGAGTTATCATGGGCTTTGCCCTCTGAGGAAGGACGTCTGAACGATGGTAGAAACTCACCAGATATCTCTGTGTGGCGAGATGAGCGACAGCCTTCGAGTGGCGACGCGGATACCGCAGGATGTGACGATGAAGTCCCTTGTGTTGAAGTCGACAGCGAAGACAACTGCAGCAATGAAGATGAAGCGGAATCTCACTTGGACGACACCAACGATGATGAGTATGTCGAAAAGATTAAAAAAAAAGTAATCTACAGATGACCCTTAAGGTTTGCAATCCAAGAAGTTGGAGAAGTCGGAACGTCGGACTGGCGCCAAAGAAAGTCAACCTGCCAATAAGGACGGGCCTACCTCGTATGACCCCGCCTCAGTTTCCTGCAACGACAAAGCATATCACAAGGGCCGTCGCTATCGCTATCGTGAAGGGAGCGTGTCCGCCATGGTTGGGATCATTCGCTTCTCTAGCGACAAGAAAGATCACGCCGTATGCACGCTTGTTGCCCCGTACGAAGAGACATTTCTTTTCTCTGAAGAAGATGGAGTCGAGTTCGAAAACACGTTCAAGCCATGCACACATGTACAGGTGAACAATGGGCTACATCTTCTCTCCCTGGAACTTTTTGAGTTTGAAGAATTGGCTGAGATTCCAGACCTTGTTTACGAGCCCCAGAAAGAAGGCGCCTGGCGACAGTTTGCTTATTACTTCAGCGTAAAGCATGTAAGGGTGAAGTCAAGAAAGAGGCCTTACCGAGTCTAGAATTGTTTGCGGGATGCGGAGGAATGGTGGAAGGATTTAAACAGAGTGGTTTTGTGACAGTTGTGGTTGTCGAGATGAACGCAGTGGCGTGTCAACACTTGGGAAAAACCATCCAGGTACCCTTATTTACCAAGCGGACGCAATTGACTTTCTTCACAAGATGGCAATTGATTCTGCCTTTCGCAGTATGATCGGAAATATCGACCATGTCCACCTATCTCCGCCCTGTCAGGGCTTCTCGGGAACGAATCGAACTGGAGGGAAGAACGATGCAGCAAACAATGAGCTCTCGATGACTATACTCAAGATAGTCAGGCTCAGCAAGCCAGTAACGGTATCCTAAGAAAATGGTGTTGGCTTATGGAGCCGAAAAGGCCTGCACTACCTCAAGAGAATCGTGGAGGGGCTCCAGAAGATGCGTTCTCAACTCCGCGTGAGCAAACACACCGCCTGCGACTACGGAGATCCACAAGCACGCCCTCGCATTCTGATCGTGGCAGCCCAACCCCCCGCAGCTCCTCTTCCACCACCCCTGGTAAAGACGCATGGCACTCGAGATTCGCCATACATAACCGTCAGGGAAACTTTGCAGCGCTTCAGAGATCTTTCCGAGGCTCAGACGGGGAACTTTCCGAACGTGTTGGGCGGACTTTCAACTAAGACTGCCGATCGTCTACCGGCTGACACGCCAGCCCAAACGGTGCGATGTACAGTGAAGATCGTTGCATCAGGTTCAGGAGGCAGCAGCGCTTCAGTCTTTCCCCGATACTTACGAGCTCTGTGGGACGTTAGCGGAGCAATACAGGCAGGTCGGAAACGCCGTGCCTGTCAAACTAGCCCGTGCTGTTGCGAGATCTATTGAGCAGACGCTCGAATACGTTTACGAAGACGAAGACGGTAATTTTGTATAATTCTACTAAAGAGCAATGTGAACTGTGGATCTCTAGCTGCGGCAGCTGCACCATTCTTCTTCTCTGATCGTCGTGGGAGATGAAACGGAAAAGCTGCGATTTACACGTCATACGCGGTTTCCATCGAGTCACGGGGATCATACGCACGCGCGGATTGAAGTAGCACAACTGCACACACGGCACAACTCGCCATGGTGCTGCTGCTTCCATTAGACGGTAGCGCAAGGAGGACATCGAGAGCTCTATCTTCAACCGTTTCATCCCGATTACCATCTGCAAGCTGATAAGAATGGCCTGGAAAGGACTTGGAGAGCAATAGCTGACGACTGAATGAGAAAATGGCGACCTCGACTTCTTCGTTGTTGGTGGGCTCGGTTGTTACATCAAACGACAAGCCGCAGCCAAGAATGACGACTGCCCAGTCGGCTCGCATTCAAGCTTTGACGCAGAATCTAGAAACGAAAAGTCCAAAGAAAAAACGAAGAAAGAAAACGCACGCAGTAGACGAAACAACAAGTGAAGCTGTGGAAACTTCTCCAGCTGCCAGACCTGGCAAAAAACGATTGCGCAAGATGAAGTACTTCAAACAGCAGTCAACCGTCTTTGAATATATACCTGTTTGTTCGCAGAATGCTCTCTTTACTGGCTCGGTGATTCTTTTGAGTAGTGACGACCATGACGATACTACAGCTACTACCAGTGCATCACAAGCCAAGATGGCACCAGCACTGACTCCTCCTTCTCCATCCACCACTTGCTCGGTGGTTATCCGAACCAGCTGCACGCTGCAGCCCAACTGGAATTCAATCGAAGCCACTGCTACCACCTTTATTCAGGTGCAACCCCTGTTGGTTCTGGACTTGAATGGTATTCTTTGTCACCGCATTCGCGCTCCTCCGGCAGCCGCGGATCGACAGTATCGCGACTGCACTACCCGCATCGCAGGAACTACCATTGTTCCCCGTCCCGACTTGCACGAATTCTTGGCGTTTGTCAATCGGCACTTTTGCTTGGCCGTGTGGACTTCGGCCAAGGCCAAGACGGCACGCAAGTTGGTGTCGGCACTCGTGCCTCCGGCCATTGCCAATCAACTCTTGTTTATCTGGGCCCAGCACGATTGTGACAGTGTAGTCGGTACTAGTGTTGATGCTTTCGAGGATTATGATAATGACGATGCCAACGCCGGTATGCTGCTTGAAAAGGACTTGTCCAAAGTCTGGAAAGAGTATCCAATGTGGAACGCTAGCAATACGATTCTCATGGACGACTCGCCCGACAAGTGTACAGCCTGGAGTAACAATGCCGTGCATCCGCCGCCACTGAATGGACTGATACCCATCGAGTCTTCAACTGGTATTGCGGATACACTGGGCCTGGAAGACCCTGTTGTTGAGAACGATGACGAGAACGTGCTCCGGCAGCGACACTTTTGGGAGCAAATGGTCCAGCACTGGAATGAGCAACCCGTCGAGCAGCTGTGGCAAGATCAGCAGGATGACAAAGCTATTCATACGTCGAATGCGGACGGTCTTTCCGAGTTTCTAAAGATTTACGCCGTCGAACACATGGGTTGGTGATTACCTAGATTGAGAATGCACTGGGGAATCAATCAGAATCGGCGCCAGGAGTGTGACAGAATAGAGAGAGATGCCATTTTAGAGGTTAATGTGATTTGGGATGTTGCTCTTATCAATGCATATTTTTTCTCGAACGATGGTATGGATTCCTGGGCTACTTCATCATAGTCTAGTGCTATTATCTTGAAGCTAGAATATCTATTGATGCGCGGCACGATTGATGACGTCCGTTTCCATTTACGATTTTTTTCGTCAATTCTCGACTCTTTCGATAACCAACGCAGAACATTCTCATAAAGATCCCATTGCGATTGCTGGTGTCAGAATATACACTTCTACATCGTCGCGATCACCATGACCAAGTCCGCTCCATCCATCCTCGTGTTGCTTCTCCTTGCCGTCGTTCCAGCGGTGCAAGGCTTTGCGCCGGCTTCCCGTTGGAATGCGGGACGTTCCACTGTTACTGTTACCGTTACAGCAGCTAGTGCTCGTAATCCGGACGCTCCTCGACTCGCCATGGCCACGGTCGAAGCCGTCGACACGGACGTCGACATGGCGAATAAGGGCTTGATGAAACGAGACCGTTACATCGCCACCAATCGCTTTGCTGTTCGCAAGGACCAGCAGGCCAAGTTTGAAAAGCGATGGACGGTCCGCAAGTCTCGTTTGGCAACCCTGCCAGGATTCAAGTACTTTCATTTGATGCGTCGTGTTGACCTCAACGACAATGGTACAGCTAGCTACAAGGGTGGTGAGACAGAAGATGAAGCGCAGAGTAATTACGTTTCCTTTACCGTCTGGGACAAAAAGAGTGACTTTTCGGCTTGGCGTTCGGGAGAAGCGTTCAAGGAAGCGCACGGCGGAACCTCCATTGGAGCGTTCTTGACTACCATGATTAGTAGTGCCTTTGTGCTTCGGGGGGCTCCTCGTCCAGCCTTTTACGATGCCTTGCTGATGGCATCCAAAAAGCCAGAGAACATGCCCCCAACAGTCGACGGATGGAGGCAGGTGGAGGCTGACGGCGAGAATACTCTGCCGGCCGAATGCTTTGTGGGCATGGAGAACTTTTTCGTACCACCTGAACACGCTTCCGCCTTTGAAAATTTTTGGGCCACGGCAAGCCCATCATTCGACGACTTTGAAGGCTTTGTCGCATTCTCTGTCATGCGTCGTGATGGACAAGCCAAGGGCCATGGTATGGTCGAGATGAGTATGAATGAACCAACCTATGTCGCCACGTTGGTCTTTAAGGATCGCATGTCGTTTGAAACCTGGTCGTCGACGCACGGTAGCGCGCCTCCGAAAGAAGGGGCCGACGCGCCACCCCCGCCGCCGAAAATGTGGGATCGCGCTCCCGAGAAGGTGTATTATGAAGGAACCTTGGTGATTACGGGCGAAGAGGGTGCCTAAACGGACGTTGCATACACCACGAATGCTGCGAATCGAAAACACGTACGATAGATCGTGCAAAATGAAGGGGACGCGGATCCCAGAATTCCCATTTTCCCGGAAAGGAGAACTGCTGGAGCGTGTGAGTTTCCAGAAACGTGTACGTAATTAGATATTATCTTATTTATGTGATCGGCGGCTTGGTATTAGAGACGAACGAGAGTGAGTGTAGTTGCCAAATATTGTACAGTTGAACAGGCAGAGCAGATAGATAGACTGCGTTCGAAGACTCTTGCTAGTTGAGTACGTAGAAACTGACTTCGGAGCGTTGGAGTTACGATACGATACACATGAATGTGGCCAGACCATGGCCACCATGTTCAGTATTTCAACCTTGCACCAATCCAACGGCACCTGTACTCTCCTCAGATTCAAAGCAACCCATCGCACAAGGAAACGTGTTGACTCAGCAACAGCAACAGACGAAGGAAACGAACTTCAAACAAGAGCGAATACGGAAAAATCTACGAAAAGGCACACAAGTTGTTTTATTCGGGAGAAAAATGAAAGGCAACAGATTTGGCGTGGAAGTCCTTTCGAACCGCCCCTGGATACTGGTCGTTTCAGCGATTCGCAATCTTTCGAATCTGTTGTGATTGCTTGGAAAAGTCTTCATATACCGGTAATGAGAAGGCAGTCACAAGACAGGAACTCAAGAATATTTTGGGAGTTTTGCACTATGTGAAGGAGACAGCTCTGTGCCGCGTCTTCGCTGGCTCGACGTTGGCTGCTATTTATTGTGTCAGAAGCAATTTGGAGCTGGGAGCTATGTTCCTTCGAGAAGCTATCGCAGCCGCTGATGGCGCTTCAGAGAAGCAGCTAGACAAAAAGATCTATTTCGACGGCTCTTTCGACGTTCCTGTCCAATCGGTGATCCTTAAGACCAGGACACATCTCGACGCAAACTTGGCTGTTCTAATGCATAACGATGGTATTGATTATAATGCGCTCGGAGGAGCCACCGCAAGAGATCTCTGGATCCTGAAGGGGCCACCACAATGAAGGCAATCGCAGATGAATCTCTAGATCCAGAGGGGGCCGCCAACATGGTGAATAGAGCGCTGGTAGCGACGGAGGGATATGTTGATGACAGTGATCTGAACAGGCGAACTATGATGATTGGCGGCGACAAGTGTGACCACTGTAGCAAGACTTCAGTAGATCTTGGTGCAATGAACTTCAACGCGTGTAGAAGCTGTCAGAGAGCTTACTACTGTTCGCCAGAGTGCCAGCGGGCAGCCTGGAAAGCTGGGCACAAGCAGGCCTGTTGCAAGCCCGATGAGCGCTATGTTGGTGACCTGATGCATCTTCGAAGCCTTCAAAAGCGCACCAAAATCAACGAGCGTCTCGTGGAAATGGTTGAGGCCGTCGGAGGAGATCGCTGGTTGGTTCGCTTCTATTGTGTGAGAGACGGCGAACACCCCGGGGGCAACAATCTTGGTGGGCAAAAACAAGATCGTCCTTATCCGCCCTTCCAAGTAGCTGTGATTGTCAAGTATTTATAATAAGCGGTCGTCGATAATTATAGACTATAGTGCGAGCCAGTATCATATACTCTTGGCTGTCGTTGCACGCTAGTATAGCAACAGGTGTCGCAGCAGCTGGACTCCTCCTCGATTTGAAGTCCGAATAGGCTAGTACTACAGTACCCTTCTTCTTCTTGACTGCTGGTTGAAACAAAATCATTCGTCCTGAGCGCGATTGCACTGGAATTATTCAAATTCCTGGATGTACCACGGAGTCTTTGCTAGTTACTATTGTGCGCTATCCAGAATGAGCTATCCTCTCGCGAAAGGATCATCTACGAATAGTTGGCATTATTGTATGATAAGGTACATCGGTAGTCTATGATACTGGCAAGGAACTTCGTACCGCCTTGCGTGCAAAATTGGCGCCAACGAGTACCGGGAAAAGGGAAACTGACGGCAGGCGGACATTAGAAATCACACGTCCGATATCCCTGGGAAGCCCAGCAGGTTCTCGTTCTCGAGAATCATTTTACTTTTTGGATCTTTGGTGTCACAATATTAACATCATCATGGTGCACCTTGATTTAGTAGATATTTCCAAATTGGAGACGCGTCTCTTCATCAATAATGAGTTTGTAAACTCCGTGTCGGGAAAGACGTTTGACACGGTCAATCCGGCTACCGAGGAAGTGATTTGTTCCGTTCAAGAAGCGGATGCCGCTGATGTCGACAAGGCGGTACGTGTTGCTGGTACAGAATAGCAGAGCAATATGTTCTTTTTCTTAGACTCAAACGTTGTTTCACATACTCACGCACACAGGTCGCCGCTGCCAAGGCAGCCTTTGCTCTTGGCTCTCCCTGGCGCACCATGGACGGCACGGGTCGTCGCGACTTGATGCTCAAACTCGCCGATCTCATTGAACGCGATCGGGCGTATTTGGAAGAGTTGGAAGCACTCGACAATGGCAAGCCTCTTGGACGCGAAGGGCAGTACGGCGCGGCCGCCGATCTGCATTTGACCATTCAGCACTACCGCTATTACGCAGGATGGGCTGACAAGCTTCAAGGCTCCACCATTCCTGTCGATGGAAACGTGTTTTGCTATACACGCAAGGAACCCGTGGGTGTCTGTGGTTGCATCATCCCATGGAACTTTCCGCTAGCAATGCAAGCGTGGAAAATGGGACCCGCTCTAGCGGCCGGTAACACGGTAGTCCTCAAGACGTCGGAAAAGACGCCGCTCTCCGCCTTGTACATTTGCAAGCTCATCAAGGAAGCTGGATTTCCACCCGGTGTCGTCAATACCTTGCCCGGGTATGGTCCGACGGCGGGTAAGCACTTGGCGTGTCATGCAGATGTCGACAAGATTGCCTTCACTGGATCTACCGCGGTCGGTTTCAAAATTCAACAGTACGCGGCCACTTCCAATCTCAAAAAGGTGTCGCTCGAGTTGGGTGGCAAGTCGCCTCTTATTGTCTTTGACGATGCCGATGTTGACGAAGCCGTGTCAGTGGCGCACACTGGTCTATTCTTGAATCAGGGTCAGGCTTGTTGCGCTGGTAGTCGCGTCTTTGTACAGGAAGGCATTTACGACAAGTTCGTGGCAGCGGCTGTGAAAAAAGCGCAAGCTATCCGAGTCGGAGCCTACACTGAAGTAGACATCGAACAAGGACCCCAGGTAGACCATCTCCAGCACAAAAGTGTCATGGGATACATCGCCAAGGGTAAGGAGGAGGGTGCCACGCTTGCGCTGGGTGGTAGTCGCCACGGTGACAAGGGCTACTTTGTGCAACCTACCATCTTTACCGGTAAGTGTACAAGCGCTACTTGATGTGTTTATTGCTTGGACTGAGACTATTGAATATTCGATCTCGACTACAGGGGTCTAATGTGCACTTTTCTACTATTAATGTGTCTTTCATTGTGCAGACGTCAAGGACGACATGACCATTGCCAAGGAAGAAATATTTGGCCCAGTAATGTCCATCCTGAAGTTCCAGACGGACGTTGAAGTCATTGAACGTGCCAACAATACCATTTACGGCTTGGCCGCGGGTATCTGTAGCAGTAATGGGGCTCGTGCCCTTTCGGCTGCTCATCAGTTGCGCGTGGGTACTGTTTGGATCAATTCGTACGATATCTTGGATGCGGCGGCGCCCTTTGGAGGCTACAAGCAATCTGGAACCGGACGTGACAAGGGAGAGGCAGCCTTGAGCAATTGGTTGGAGACGAAGTGCGTCCTGCTTCCGTTGATGGGACCCAAATGCTAGATATTATCGAAGAGGAGAAGAACAACGAAAGAGACAGCAGTACTGTAGCAATGAATACATGATAAGAGTAGAAACAGCGTTTACGTATTTCGATATTGTAGCGCAAAAATATCTTCCCGCCCCGTGCGCAAGATTGGCGCCAAGGAGTACCGTTTTGCGGAAAGAATGGGAAGCCGACGCCGACGACGTTTCAACCCGCCATGGCGCACTAGAGAGAAAGACTCGAGACGCTAGATCAACACCTGTTCTGCAGGCATCTTGCTATGGAGTATACTTCTCACGTACAACAGCAGCCGAAGAAGAATAGAAAGAGTTCAAAGTCCGGATCGGAGAGAAACGGTAGAATAGGACGCCTTCTGATGGTGACGACCATCCTCCTTTCGATGCAGCAACGGTGTGCTGCGTATGCCATTCGAACAAGTGCCGCCTTTCAGGGCCTTCCTCGCACTGGACGCACCTCTACAGGGTCTCGTGCATCGACATGCACTAATAGTAAGCTACGCTCGTTCAGTCTAAATGCTCAGAAGAGTGATCGAGACAGATTTTACTCGGTGGACGATCTGAACGAAAGATCCCTGCCTCCCATTATGGATAGTCAAACGGAAGATGAAGGATACGGCGCTTACGACTACCAGCCAGACATCTACGACCTGGAAGCTATGAATCAAGAGCCGGGCTTGCCGGATTCCTTTTTCGATGGGCCTCCTGTCGACGATGTTGGAGTGCCCAGCAAGCCCAAGAAGAAGGCGAGTGCTCCTATCCGATCGGTCGAGAAGCCAAAAGCTGCTATTCCGACCCCGAGCCCTGTTATAAGCAATGTCAAGCCAGTTAGTGTCATGGAAAATTCATCAATTATGCAAGAAGAGGCTCCAAGTAGAACCCAGGCTTCACCCGAGCCCGTCAGTATCATGGAAACTTCATCTATTGTGGAAGAAGAGGCTCCGTCCAGTTTCCAACCTCCACCCAAGCCTGTCAATGTCATGGAAACCACATCCGCTGCGCCAAAAGAGGTTCCAACCCGTCCCCCATCTCCATCGAAGCCATATCGCCCAAGATCTGGTCCACCGCCTCGCTCCGAAATGATGTCCTTGAACACGCACTTTCATGCGTCTCGTGTTGCCAAGGGTACCATGGATGGATACTTGGAAAAGGCAGCCTACGGAGCTGGAGCCACTACCGAGGTAGATTCTCTCAAGCAGCAAATGGAGGAATTGACAAAGGAAATATATGAGCAAAACAAGGGCAAGGAGTTCAATCCCAATTCTCCCAGGCAGGTTTCCGAAGTATTGTTTGGGTACTCTGGAGAGACCACCAACAAGGAAACGCTAGAAGGCATGGCAGGAGGAGGGAATCGCATGGCAGAGATGATGCTACAGTATCGTGCATTGAAGGCTACTATTAAACGTTACGAGCGGAGGCAGACCAACAAGGACAACGACACCCACGTGACGAGTGCCATGAAAGTGGCACGCCCCGATGCCGCACCGGAAGAAGCGGATCCGTTAATGCTGCTGGATGCTTCCGCTTACATCTATCGGGCGTACTACTCAATGCCTCCCATTCACCGAGCCGATGGAATGCCGACTGGTGCTGTCATGGGATTTTGCAACATGTTGAACCGTATGATATTGAACCGTATGCTTGCTGGGGAACGACCTCGTTTGGTTCTCGTGTTTGATGCCAAGGGCAAAACTTTTCGTCATGATCTGTACCCGGAGTACAAGGGACATCGACCAACAGCCCCGGTGGATTTAATTCCGCAGTTTGATTTGATCCGGGAGGCTGCCACTGCCTACGGTGTTTGCCAACTCGAAGCTACCAACTTTGAAGCAGATGACGTGATTGCAACTCTGGCGACCATGGCCTTGGAAGAAGGTATCGATACAAACATTCTGTCTAGCGATAAGGATCTTATGCAACTTGTGACGCTTAAAGACCAAGTGCCCAGTGTTCACATGATTGATCCAATGACCATGTCACGGACAACCTACGATCAAGTGGTCGAGAAATGGGGTGTCGCGCCAGAACTTCTGGGGGACGTTCTAGCTCTAGCCGGAGACTCGGCCGACAACATTCCTGGCGTGCCTGGAATAGGTCCCAAGATTGCGGCGGCTTTGATTGGCGAGTTTGGTACCTTGGATACTCTTCTGGAGCAAGTAGATTCCGTCAAGCAAAAGGGCCGCCGGGCAAAGTTAAAGGACAATCAAGAGCAAGCGAGACTATCGCGAGTACTGGTGGAGTTGGACCGACAAGTTCCCATGGAAATTATGAGCTTTCCTAATGGAATGGACAAGGCTAGTGAACTTCGCATGGAAGCTATTGACGGAGACAGAATCTTGGCATTTTACGATGTAATGGGCTTTCGGGATTTGAAAAGGCGCGTCGAGGGCAGGCTCAAGCAAGGTGGACCTGCGCCCCGTCGTTCAAGTAGCAGCTTCTCAAAGCGAACCAAAGCCGAGGTTCCCAAGCCTGAAGACTACTCGGACGTGCCTTTTTAACAACAATAGAGAACGAAGTGTTCGAGCAATGAATTCTACCTATTCCATGTCTAGACAAACGCTTGTAGGAGGCGATGCATGGATACACCGATAGTGGTGCCAAACGCGTAGCCGACGACGCCCCAAACGGTGGCCGCGACAAAGAGACCCTGGGAACGGCGACTCGTGGGAATGCGACCCGAAAACGCGGCCGCGGTCGCTGGTCCGCCCACGGCCGCGTTCGAAGCCACCAAGACATCTTCCAATCGCATTCCTCCTACCCAAAGCGTTCCGGCAAACACAGTAATGACGTGAACCATTAAAGCCGTCAAGGAAAACAAGAGACAGGATGGACCGGATCGCAAAGCTTGGCCCAAATTGGCCGACATTCCAATGGCCGCAAACAGGCAGAGAAAGCACCCTTCGGCGAGAGGAGCGGCAATGTCCTTCATGTCTCTGGTCAGCTTGTTGGAGGGAAGGAGTCGCTGGATAAAAGGAGTGATAGCGGCAATCACGGCGCAAGCTGTCCCCGGAGCAATGTGCGACACGGTCCGTTCGACACGCGCCGCCACTTGAACGATGGTCAGAGCCAAACTGGAAACAAGTAGTATTGCCGGTGTCTGTTCGACGAAACTGAGTGGTCGATCCTTGAGCCGTGGTGCAGCATCTTCCAAAGAGGTTGTTGGTAGTGAATGTGTGGTATTCACATCCTTCCATAAAAGTGTCTCGACCTGCTGCTCGTCCACGACATGGCCTCGCCGGTTCGCGTACCATTTCTGGAGTTGCGGCGACCGGAGCGCACCATCCAAGAAAGCAAAATAAAGAGCCATAAGCACCAAGTCTGCTGCCGCCATGGAGCTCACGAGCGTTGACGTGGACGCACTACCGCTACTGCTAGCGCTACTGCCAGCGAGTGCCGCTGCCGTGGCAAAAAAGTTGACCGAACCTCCAATCAAGGACGCCACCAAACAAGCCGACGCCAGTGCCGCATCCTGCGCCGACAAGCAAATGATATTGCGACCCATAAATGCCAATAAGCATCCCAAAATAGAACCCAGCGAGGCCAAGCCAAACGGTAGCGCCAAGTCTCGAACGACGCGGCCGACAGCATGCTCACTAGACACCTCGCCTGTCTTTGTCTGCTTTTTGGTAGTCTTTTCCAGTGACAAGAGTAAAAGCGCCAAGGAAGCTGGTAGAAACGTACTCCAGCAAACATCGTACAGAGCATGGCTTGCAGGGACCATTCCAGTATTGGAAAGAACGGCCGCTGTCGTGAGCGTTGCGAGAATGCCCGCGTTGGGTGCGATCCATTGGTCCGTGAGCTTGCCCGTCACGGTGCTGATGATAAGAGCCGCTGCAGCCGCAGCTGCACCACCACTGGGTGCCAAAAGTTGAAGGCGACTCTGGCGTGGTCTGGATAGCGCCATATGTCGGTTGGTGACTGAATGTATCGCAGGCACGGGGTATCTTCTTGTCAAGTAGATAGCGCTGGAAGAGGAAGGTGTAAAGGCTGTCGATGCCGATGACAAGAGTACAATCGCTGCCGCTAGCAGAAGACACAGCCTTGACAGCAGAGAGTAGAAATTTTTCATTCCGCACTCTTGCTGGCCCGTTGTCGAGGTCTCGGTGCGCTTCTGGTCAGCCTGCCCATCACCATGGTCTCGTCTCCTCGTCTTCAGTTTTCTGGAAGCTCTGTCGCCTCGGCTGCATGTCGGCACGAAGTTTCAATTTACTTATCCAGAATGTCGGACTGGTTTTTAACTTTCCGTTGGTCCGTGAACGAAGCACAGGACTGAAACGTCATCGCGGTATCTTGAAGCAGAAGGCGCGATCTTGGGGTTCAACCTGTTTGTCCCATTCCATCGTTGCCTGTACGAGGTAAGCACCATGGCGGTGTGGTGAGGGGAGCTCTCTTTGGGTTGCCTGTTCCTTTAATTTAGACGAGCTATATGTGTAGTTTGTTGATGGATGACTTGGGACTCTCTTGTCGGAGGCAACAAAGTTTCTTCCGAGACGAAACAAAAAGCAGTTCTGAAGAAGGCAGCGGCGGCTTATTGGGCCCCGCTTATTCTGTCGTCATGCAAAGGCACTGTGTTCTCCTATATCCTTCACGTAACGAGGGAAGTTGCGGTCTTCTCTAACATCTTTGTCCCGTATTTCTCACGATGCGTCGTCTTACCATCATCTTTCGCCACAGAATATTTCTTTATCCACTATGACCAAGCTTAGCTTTATCGTTGTTACCTTGATGGTTGCCGCCGCCCAGGCCTTTGTCCCGGCCTCGCAGTTACGCACCCCGACTGCTTTTGTTGCCAAGGAGAGCTCCGTTTTCGCCTTGAACATGGCTGAAGACATGACCTGGGAGGGCGAATACCCTCCCAGCAAGGTCCTCGGACCCATCATGTCAAAGATGCCATCTGGCCTTCTCGGCGTGGCCTCGTTGGTCTTGCTGGCAACCTGCGTCTTTAGCTGCGCTCAGTCGGGTGTCCTTCAGCAGGAGCCTGATGCCATTTCCACGGGAAGCTGGGTCAAGTGGTACTACGTTGCGGGCAGCTTTGCTGGACCCTTTGCGTGGGGAACCCATGTTGCGGCTTGGATCCAGCGCAAGAACGGCATGTAAATGGCTTTACAGAATGAACCGACTTGAGAACTAGATTGGATCAGACTA
>Ga0307978_1000860_pt1 | contig 24125 bp, 7 predicted proteins | sample OrgLakmetage1056_FD_203151 | JGI IMG/M metagenome (GOLD analysis project Ga0307978, IMG submission 203151) | Saline water microbial communities from Organic Lake, Antarctica - #1056 | ecosystem: Environmental > Aquatic > Non-marine Saline and Alkaline > Saline | place: Antarctica: Organic Lake...
AAGAGTGGCCGCCGTATTAAATTTACGAGCCGCTTTCAAGAGCTGCAAACGGGATAACATCCGCCAAATCATTAACAAGCAAATGGGACACTCTTGGGCTGCTTAAGCGACAATTTGGTTTGCGCCCTTTCATTATTACTAATATCTCGGTCTAAATTAACATCTAGTATTAGTACTTCTCGATTATTTATCTGACCTCTGCAACCAAACAAATTACTACGTTTGCTAGTGGCAGAACCATCACCTCTACTGAGTAAGAGTGCGGAATATTCTACTTGGGTGATGTTCTTTGGTAGATTACTAAGTTTGGCTTCCGCCTCAGTTACGTTGTATGCTGCAATGTTATGAAAAAAATTATTTTTTTAACCGCTTTTAGTGAATGCCAAGTGGATAAGTCTTTTACTTGAGCATAACTTGGGATTATGCCAATAAAAATAAACAAAAGAATACTTATTGAGAGTTTCATTTTTTGAATTTTAATTTTATAATATAATTTCATAATACTTAGGGCTAATAATTGGTGAAATCACCTTATTCTTTTGAATTATGTAAGGGAATTCTACTATCGATTGTTTATTGAATATTTCATTTTGTAAAAGTAGTATTTTCCAAGCTTGGATTAAGCTAGACTTATCAATATTTAATTGATGAGTTTTGAGAGTTTTTTCAAGAAACTCTAATTTATTTTCTTGAAGACTAAATGCAACAATTGCTTTTGAAAACTCAGATATCCCAATTTCTTCAAAAATAAGGTATATTATATATAAAAATAAGCCATCTACATGCAAAAATCAAGCCCGGACCTCTTCTTCCCCATCAATATGCTAAGTAGCAGAACAAACCAAACCCATTCTTTCGTCGAATCCTAAGCCCACTTCGTCCAACCAACTACTGCCAAATGATATATCGCTCCTATCATTGCATTCAAAACAAAACCCGTGCAATGGAACTGACCATAGAACACCTAAGTAAAACCTACCCCAACGGCACACAAGCCCTGAAAGGCGTAAGTTTTTCCATCCCTAAAGGCATGTTTGGGCTCCTGGGCCCCAATGGTGCCGGCAAGTCCACCCTCATGCGCATCATCGCGACCCTGCAGGATGCAGACGAGGGCAGCGTCCGACTGGGCGATCTGGACATTCTCAAAGACAAACAGGCGACCCGCCAAATTCTGGGCTACCTGCCGCAGGAGTTCGGGGTGTACCCCAAAGTATCGGCTACGGCTATGCTCGACCACATCGCCATGCTGAAAGGCGTACAAAACAAGGGAGCGCGCAAGGATCTAATCGAAGCCCTGCTACACCGGGTTAACTTATACGAGCACCGCAAAAAAGCCGTGAGCAGTTACTCCGGCGGTATGCGGCAGCGCTTTGGCATTGCCCAATGCCTCATTGGCAGCCCGCAGCTGATCATTGTGGATGAACCTACGGCCGGGCTCGACCCCGGTGAGCGCAACCGGTTTTACAACCTGCTCTCGGAAATTGGGGAGAACGTGATCGTCATCCTGTCCACCCACATCGTACAGGATGTCAAGGAACTGTGTACCAATATGGCGATTATCAATGAGGGCAACCTGCTCTTCACCGGTGCGCCCGATGCTGCGCTTTCGGAAATGAGCGGAAAGGTATGGGAAAAGTCGGTCCGCAAAGCCGAACTGGAAAGCTACAAGGCGGAGCACCAAGTCATCTCCTCCAAACTCGTGGCCGGGCAGCCCCTCATCCATGTCTACAGCGATGCTGCACCGGGCGATGGCTTCGAGGCTACCGATCCCAGCCTGGAGGACGTCTTCTTTGGAAAAATCTTTGGTGTCAACTAAAACCCCAACCCTATGCTTACCAACATACTACAATTTGAGCTTCGCTACTGGCTGAAGCGGCCGATGGTTTGGGTGTTTTTACTGCTCAACACCCTGCTGGTCTTTTTTGCGATCACGAGCGATAACGTCACCATCGGGCAATCCTACGGCAGCGTGCATAAGAATGCGCCCTTTGTACTGCAGAGCCTCTATGGCAATATGTCCCTGATTATGCTGCTGATGTCTACTGCTTTTATGCAGGGCGCGGCACTGCGGGACTTCAACAACAATACGCACCAGATCATATTTTCCACGCCGCTGCGCAAGTTCCCCTTCCTCATGGGGCGCTACCTGGGCGCCTGTATCATTGCGCTCATTCCATTGCTGGGCGTGACCCTGGCGGGCATTCTGGGCAGTTTTGCCCCTTGGGTGGCCCCTGAACAGCTCGGTCCCCTCAACCTGAGCGGCGATCTCTGGGGCTTGTTGCTCTTCGGTATCCCCAACACCCTGCTCATTGGCGCTATCATCTTTGGCGTCGCTACCCTGACCCGGAGTACGATTGGTTCCTTCATTGGGGCGCTGGGCGTATTAGTGGGTTATGCTATTGCGGTATCTCAAACTTCCGATCTAGACAACGAATACATTGCCATGCTGGTCGACCCCTTCGCACTAAGCACTTTTGAAATCCTAACGAAGTACTGGACCGTTGCAGAAAAGAATACCATGTCCCTGGGCGCTAACAGTATGATGCTGCTCAACCGGGCGATATGGCTGGGCGTGGGCGCCCTGATTTGGTTGTTGACTTATATCCGTTTTTCCTTCACGGTGCGGAACAAGAAAAAGAAGAAGCAGACCAGTAGCACAGAAGAATCTAAATCCATCAGAACGGTAGCTTTGCCGAAGGTAGCCCTGCAGCAGGGCTTCGGTATACACTTCCGCCAAATGCTGAGCCAGGCAAGGATAGACTTTATGGGCGTGATCAAAGGTGCGCCCTTTCTGGTCATCCTGTTGTTCGGCATCCTGAATATGGCACCGGGCATCGCATCGGTCAATGGCGGATACGGGCTGGACCTCTATCCCGTCACTTACCGCATCATCGGTAATATCCGGGGCTCCATGTACTTATCCGTCATTGCGATCCTGATCTTCTACTCCGGTGCACTGATCTGGAAGGAGCGGGATGTTAAGTCTGATGAGATCTACGGTAGCCTACCCTATCCGGACTGGGTGCCAGTGATCTCAAAGATACTGACCATGACCGGCATTATCGCGGCCCTGCAGCTGGTTTCCATTCTCACTGGTGTAGTGGCGCAGACCATTAAGGGGTATACCCACTATGAACTAGGCGTCTATTTCAAAGAACTGATGGTACTGGACCTGTTGGGCTTTTTCTTTGTAGCGGTCTTATCCATGCTCTTACACACGCTCATCAACAATAAATACCTCGCCTACTTTGCAGTGGTTGCCTTTCTGATCGTGAATGCCTTCATCTGGTTGCCCCTTGATATTTTCAGTAATATGCTCAGTTTTAGTGCCACCCCCAGCTACACGTACTCCGATATGAATGGTTTTGGGCCCTTCGTTGCTGGTTTGGTTTGGTTCAATTTGTATTGGTTCCTGTTCAGTCTGTTGCTGATTGGCGGAATAATTTATTTCTGGGTCCGCGGCAAGGATACGGCTTGGAAGAATCGCTGGCAAGCTGCAGCAGCCGGGTTTCGCAACAGCCGTTTGCCAATACTTACATTGCTTGGTTTATGGGCGCTTACCGCCGGCTTCGTCTACTACAATACGCAGGTAATGAACGACTACGACACGCCCAAAGCCTCCCGAAAGCTCAGCGCTGAATACGAAAAGTCCTTTTCCTACCTGGTGCATCAGCCGCAGCCGCATATCGTGGATGCGAAGTATGAGATTGACCTCTACCCGGAAGAAAGAGACCTGGAAGTGCGCACGCAGTTGCTGCTGACCAACAACTCCGGACAGCTCATCGATACCCTAATAGTCAACCTGATTAAAGATTTCGAAACGGATATCACCATTGAGGGCGCTCAACTCGTGCGGGAAGAATCTGATTTCCAAATGCAGTTTTATGCCTTTGAGCCTGCCCTGCAGCCCGGCGACACCATTGAGATGCGCTACACCGGCCGAATTGACCACCAGGGCTTTGAGAACGAGGTCAGGAATACCTCCATCGTGCCCAATGGCTCGTTTTTCAACAATACCGACATCACCCCCAGTTTTGGCTATCAGGAAGGTCGGGAAATTTCGGAAAAACGTTACCGGAAAAAGTACGATCTGCCGAAAAAGGAAGCCATGCCGCCCCTGCAACGAGCGTGCACCGATGACTACGTCTGCCGCCACCACTACCTCGGGCTTCATGCTGATTGGGTAACCGCCGAGACGACCATCAGCACCGCTAAAGGGCAGACTGCTGTAGCACCGGGCTCCCTGATCCGTAAGTGGGAGGAGGGCGACCGCGCTTATTTCCACTACAAGCTCGACCACCCATCTATGAACTTCTACTCCTTTATTTCCGCTGACTACGAAGTAGAGCGGGAAAAATGGCAGGACGTAGACGTGGAAGTCTACTACCAGGAAGGGCACGAATACAATGTGGAGAACATGGCCAACAGTATCCGTAATTCGTTGGCTTACTATTCCGAAAATTTCTCGCCCTACCGGCACAAACAGGCCCGGATCATTGAGTTCCCCCGCTACGCCAGTTTCGCGCAGGCTTTTCCGGGCACCATGCCTTACTCCGAGGGCATTGGCTTCATTGCCAAGATCGAAGAAGATCAGAAAGATGTGGACATGGTCTACTACGTAGTGGCGCACGAGATGGCGCACCAATGGTGGGCGCATCAGGTCATCGGCTCTATGATGCAGGGCGCCACCCTGCTTTCCGAGACCCTAGCGCAATATTCCGCCCTTATGGTGATGGAGCAGACCTACGGGCAGGAGCGCATCCACAAATTCCTGAAGTATGAAGTGGACAGCTACCTACGTGGTCGCGGCCAGGAAACAGAACGCGAAAAGCCACTACTGGAAGTCTACGCCGATCAGGGTTATATTCATTACCGTAAAGGCAGCGCGGTCATGTACTACCTCAAGGAAATGATTGGAGAAGACCGGGTCAACGCCGCTTTGCGCAGTGTCGTCGACTCCTTCGCTTATCAGCAGCCGCCCTATCCGAATGCGCATCATTTGGTGGACGCATTGAAAGTGCAAACACCAGACTCCCTGCAGTATCTGATCACCGATATGTTTGAGACCATCACCCTGTTTGACAACCGGGTGCAGGATCCTACCTTCCGGGAGCTGGACAATGGAAAGTATGAAGTTAGTTTCACTGCTTATGCTTCCAAATTCCGTGCCGACTCCCTGGGCGCGGAAACCGAAATCCCCATTCACGATTACATTGATGTAGCCGTGTTTGCTGAGCCGGAAGCAGATGAAGAGCGTGGCAAGGTTCTTCATCAGCAGCGATTGTTGATTCAGGACCAGGAAACACCGGTAACCGTCGTTGTGGACGAGTTGCCCTACGAGGCCGGCTTCGATCCGAACTATTACCTCATCGACCGTATGCCGGACGATAACGTACAGCGGGTCAAAACCGAATAAGTTAGCTACGGCTATAGCTTCTATCAGGAGCGGCGCCCTATTGAGGGTCGCCGCTCTTGTTCTTTATGCAAGGTGGCCAGCCACCTCCGCTCTCTATAAGCCTGGCCGAAAGGGCAGCTACAGAGTCTAAGCATTTCATTACCAAAAGTATAGACTTCCCGCTCCCTATTTTAGCGCTTAATTTATCAGTCCTTTTTTGTATATTTGCGCAATACCTGTCAACCTATTTCTCCCTATATCTTTTTCCTGACTTTTGACCTGTTTAAAGCTACACTGAACCCGGTCAAACGTCAATCCAATCGCCGCCAAGGCCTGGAGAGAAATTGCAACTACTAATGAGAGCACTATTATTATCTGCTTCTTTCTTTTTTATAGCAATAACGCTGTATGGTCAAACCCCCTGCAATGGAGCGTTCCTTTTATCAGGGACAGCAGTGCAACAAGGCAACTGCATACAACTAACTGCCAGCTCCCAAGGTCAGCAGGGCTGTGCCTGGCTTGATACGCCCGTAGATTTCAGCCAGCCCTTTACCCATAATATGTCAGCAAATTTCGGTACCGTAGACGGCAGTGGAGCTGATGGAATCTGCCTGATCTACCAAACCGGCGGACCGTCGATCTGTGGTATCTCGGGTGGAGGCATGGGCGCACAGGGGATTGCTAACTCTTTTATTGTGGAATTTGATACCTGGGACAATGCAGCCTTGCAGTCAGACATCGCGGCTGACCACTCGGCCATTTCAATCAATGGCGACCTCAACAATCAAATAAACGGACCCATTGCATTGCCTAACATCGAAGATGGTAACAACCACAATATCACATTTTCCTGGGACCCCAATGGCAATCAGTATACCGTAACTTTTGACGGAAATGTCATCATGAGTGGGTCTTTTGATATCGTGAATCAATGCTTTGGGGGCAATACCCTTTCGTATTGGGGGTTTACCTCTTCTACCGGGTCCGCTTTTAATACACAGTCTGTATGCCCTGCACTGCCACCAAGCATTGCAACTGATGCCGGCGTTGACATTACCGTACCCTGTGCCTCTGCTCAGCTGGTCCTTGATGGCACCGGTACTGCGATGGGCAACTATACTTATTCCTGGTCCTCACCCAATGGTGGCAACATCGTTTCGGGCGGCAACACGCTGACCCCCACCGTACAAGGCGCCGGTATTTACTTACTCACCCTGACCGATCCCAACGGCGGCTGCCAGGAAACTGACGAAGTTGTAGTCAGCCTCAACCCTTTGCAAGTGGATATCAATGCGCCTCCGTTTGCGCCTTGCGCGGGAGGTGAAGTAACGCTTGATGGCAGCCCCTCCACTTCCGGTGGCTTTATCACCTATCAGTGGTCTACACAGAATGGGCAATTGCTGTCCGCGCCGAATCAGCCAGCTGTACAAGCTGGTGCGCCAGGTACCTACACCCTGACTATCACCTACAACGATGGCCAGATTGTCTGTACGGAGCAAGGGAGCGTTACCCTGCAACCTAACATCAATATCCCGATCGCTACTGCCACTGGGGGAGACATCACCTGCAATAATCCAGTGGTCGCTCTGAATGGGCTCGGCCCCTACACCGGCCCGCAGTTTGATTACCAATGGGTGACAAGCAATGGCCTTATTGTAAATGGAGACCAAACGCTTACTCCGGTGGTGGGCCTGCCGGGACTCTACACCCTGACTGTAGTAAATAACAACACCAACTGTATGTCAATGGTCACGGTAGAGGTTGGGGACGAAACAGACCCGCCCAACGCTGCCGTTGCTGCATTGGGCGACCTGAGTTGCAACAGCAGTCAGGTTATACTCACCGGGGCAGGCTCTGATACCGGTCCCCAAATCGAATACAGCTGGCAAACCAGTGACGGTAACATCGTCTCAGGTGCTAATACCCTCACCCCAACCGTAGATGCCCCCGGGGAGTACTTCTTGCTGGTCACCAATGAATCAACGGGCTGCTTTGCCATTGCGAGTGTTGCTGTTGATGCCGGCCAACCCGGTCCTTCAGTAAGCATTACCAATACGGATACCCTTAACTGCGCAGTCGACTCCGTCACTCTGGACGGCAGCCAATCGGATCAATCTGCCGGTTACCTCTACACCTGGACAACCACTGCGGGCACCTTGCTCAGCGGGCAGGACAGCCTCATTGCAATCGCCGGCGCGCCAGGCACGTACTACTTTGCCGTTACAGATACCACAAGCAGTTGTACTACAACCGACTCCATAGAAGTCATACAGCAACTCAGTAGCCCGGATGCAGATGCCGGGCCCGACCAAAGCCTGGATTGTGGTATCACATCAGTGCAGTTGGATGGCAACAATTCCACCCTTTTGCAAGGCTACACTCCGATGTGGTCTTCTGCAAATGGCATCATTCTGAACGGTGAACAGACCTTAACACCCACCGTGGGCGGTGCAGGCTCTTATATCCTAACCCTGATTGACACCCTGACGCAGTGCACAGGATCGGATACCGTCCTTATCGTAAATGACGGTAATGTCCCGACAGTTGGTATTGCAGCGCCAGACACCCTCAACTGCGCTAACCCAGAGCTGGAACTCACCGGAAGTGGTGCCACTGCCGGAGGAAATGGATTTATCGCTACCTGGAGCAGCGCAGAAAGCCACCCTTTCACCAATCCTGATCCGCTTACAGCCAGCATCACCGAACCAGGCATCTATTCTCTTGAAATTCTGGACACGCTCAATGACTGTGCGGCCACTGCTTCTGTAGTTGTGGTGCAGGACACCATTCATCCCGTCGTATCTATCGCAACCCCAGATACACTGACCTGCGCCCAGACCAACTTATCTCTCGATGGCACAGCCAGTAGTATGGGCAGCATATTCGAAGTCCAATGGACAACCAATGATGGCGGAATCATTACGGGCTCAGAAACCCTCATGCCGGTCGTTAATCAACCCGGAATTTACGAACTTGGAGTCCTGAATACACAAAACCAGTGTGTATCTAAGGCTATGCTCACCGTTGCCCAGGATACCACCGCGCCCGCAGTCAACATTTTGCCCCCGGCTTCCATTACCTGCACCGTACCAACCGTACAGCTTTCGGCACAGGGTACGGCTACTGGTGCGGCATTTAACTACAACTGGTCAAGCCCGGATGGGATAATACTCAATGGTACACAAACCCTCAACCCAGAGGTGAGCGCTGCGGGTACATACAACTTACAGGTTGCCAACACCCAAAACGGCTGTACTAGTACGACCAGTGTTCCCGTGGTTGTTGATACGCTCGCACCAACCGCTGATGCCGGACTGGATGACACCCTTAATTGCATCCAACCGACACTTACGCTGGGTGGTGGAGCGACATCAGAAGGAAGCCGGTACGCTTATACGTGGATAAGCAACCCGCTCCTCCCCGGCAATACCAACGGACCTGTTCTACAAACCGATACGGCCGGCACCTATCAGCTTACGGTGCTTGATACCATCAATGGTTGCCAGGCTTCAGATACGGTTGTGCTCGCCGAAGACTTTACCACGCCAATAGCCGTTCTGGCAATGCCCGACACCCTGAACTGCGTGGACAGCCTTATCGTACTAGATGGTACGGCCTCCAGCACTGGCAGCAATATTTTCTATCAGTGGACTGCACTCAATAGTGCTGTTACCTTTACATCCACTACTCCAGTGGTGGAAGTGACCGCTTCCGGCCCCTATAGCCTGGAAGTGGAAAACCTGAATAATGGTTGTACTGCACTCGATACTGCAACCGTCTTCCAGGATGTCAATCTGCCTCTGGCAGTCATTGAGACTGCCGACACCCTCACTTGCGCGCAGGGCTCCATAACCCTGAATGCAATTGTTAGTAGTCAAAATAGCAACCTTGCCCTGCAGTGGACGACCAACGATGGGAATATCCTCTCCGGGCAAAATGACCTGCAGCCTGAAGTAGACAGGCCCGGCGTATACCAACTATTCGTCACAGACCTTAGTAATGATTGCCAGGTGAATGCCAACATCGCCGTCTCAGCCGACACCATTGCACCGGACCTGAGCCTGGACAGCCCACCGATTCTGAACTGCCGGGATACGGTGGCTCTTCTCAACGGAAGTACCCTCTCCCCGGACGCAGAGTGGTCATGGTCGACTACAGACGGGAACCTCATCAGCAATACGAATACCGCATCGCCTTTGATTGATCAGCCCGGCACCTACCAGGCCAGTATCCTTACGCCTGGCAATGGCTGCACAAGCACAGCAGCGCAAACCATCATACAGGATATCGCTGTACCAAATGTGGTCCTTTCACCGGTACTCAACCTGACCTGTGACCGGACAACGGTATTACTCAACGGCACCGCCTCTGATCAGGCGGCGGGCTGGGATATCACATGGCAATCACCTGATGGTAGCAGCATTAACGACACTTTGCTAACTGAAGTGGAGACACCGGGAACGTATACCCTCGAAATTATTAATACCGGTAACTTCTGCCGCAGTAGCGACATGGTGACCGTTAATCAGGATACCCTGCAGCCAACCGTAAGCCTGGCCCCCGCAGACACCCTCGATTGCGCTACCCCAACCGTTACCCTAAATAGTACCGTTAATACCACTGCTGCCCCCTCCTACCAATGGTCTTCTGAGGATGGGCAAATCCTATCCGGTGGTAATAGCCTGAATGCCACGACAGGAATCCCGGGCTGGTATCACTTTACCGCCACCAACGAAAATAACGGCTGCCAGGCTGTAGACAGCCTTTTGGTCCTTCAGGACACGATTTCCCCCACCCTGTTGCCCCTTTCTCCTGCGCCTCTGACTTGCACCACTCCTCAAACCTGGTTGAATGCAGCCAATGGGAATACCCCCAGCTGGACCTACGGCTGGACCGTTGCTAACGGAGGGCTCCTGAACAGCTCAGCGGACAGTAGCGCCGTTCAGGCCATTGCTGCCGGCTCCTACCAGGTGTTGGTTACCAATACGGGAAATGCCTGCACCGTCACCCAAAGCTATACGGTAACGATGGACACCCTCGCGCCTATGGTCAATATAGCTATGCCGGATACGCTGAACTGCACCGTCAGCAGTGTACCCCTGATGGGCAATGGCTCGGATTCGGGAACCGGCTTTAGCTTAAGCTGGAGTACAGGTGATGGCCAATTGGATGGACAGACCAATCAGTCTGATGCGATGGCGACTGCTCCCGGCACCTACACGCTGGCTATTGTGAACCTAACAAATGGCTGTTCGGCAAATCAGAGCGTTGTGGTACCTCAGGACACCCTATCGCCTGATGCCCAAATTGCGACTGCGGACACCCTCAATTGCGACATCAGCAGTATCTTTCTCGATGCCACCGGAAGCAGCACCGGCGATACCTTTGCCTACGCCTGGACCACCAACACCGGTCTATTGCTGAGCGGTTCTGATGGACTTCAACCGGAAGCCGGTGGTGCCGGACAATACATCCTGGAAGTCACCAACCTACAGAACTTCTGCACCGCTAAGAGCAGCGCCACCGTCCCCATTGACACCCTGTCTCCTACCATTAACCTGGCATTGCCCACGGTGCTGAACTGTGACCAGAATAGTGTCCCCCTTAGCGGGGAAGTCAGCAACGCCGGCTCAGGTTACGACTTAGTTTGGAACGGGCCTGCAGGCGGAATTTTATCCGGGCAGGATGGGCTTGAACCGATCGTGGCTCAACCCGGTGCCTACAGCCTGGCTATTACAAATCTGAACAACGGCTGTTCCTCGGCTGCCAGTTTAACCGTTTTGCAAGATATAACGCCCCCCGCAGCCGCGGCAGGTACGGACTTTATCATCCCCTGCTTCCCGGAACTACAGCAGCTGGATGGCAGTAATTCCTCCTCCGGTCCAACATTTAGCTATAGCTGGAGCAGCACTGACGGCAATCTTTTGGAAAGCCCCAACACCCTTACTCCTGCGATTGATGCACCAGGTACTTACACTTTGCTGGTGACTAATACGGACAATGGGTGCACAGCAAGCGATAGCGTAACCGTCAGCCAGGACTTACCGGAGGTCTCCACCTCCACGGTTCAACCGCTTTGTTTTGGAGACCCCGGGCGCATACAGTTTGAAAACACCACCGGTGGCATGCCGCCTTACCTCTACTCGATTGACGGAGGCGAAACCTTTCAAAGCACCCCTGACTTCCAGGGTCTTGAAACCGGTATCTATAACCTGATCGTTCAGGATGTCAATGGCTGTGAAGCGGGGAATGCCACCGAAATCATTCCGCTTGACTCCTTTGTCCTTCGAACCGATCCGCTTGAAGCAACCCTCTCCTTTGGAGAAAGTGTTTCCATTAATTTGCAGTCCAGCTCCCCATTACAGAATTTAACTAATATCACCTGGTCACCTAATCCGGGACTGGATTGCTACGACTGCCCCAACCCGACGGCCAGTCCACGTATTTCGACCTCCTATCAGGTATCCGCGGCTAATGCAAATGGCTGCCGTGATGAAGCCATCATCCGTATCATCGTTAAAAAAGATATACCGGTTTTCGTACCGAACGCTTTTTCCCCGAACGGAGACGGCTATAATGACTGGTTAACGGTCTATGCCAAGCAAGGGGTGATTACCAACGTACGCTCCATGCAGATTTTTAACCGCTGGGGAGAGCAGGTTTTTGAAAATCAAAACTTCCAGCCCAACGTGCCCACAGAAGGCTGGGATGGCTTCTTCCGTAACCAAACTCTGAACACAGGCGTTTTTGCCTATGTAATTGAGTTGGAATACTTTGATGGCAGCACTGATTTCTTAAAAGGGGACGTTACCTTAAACCGATAAAGGAAAGCTTGGTCTTCGGGCAGGCATTTATGCAGGATACTACTTCCAGTGATCGTCAGCCAGCCGTTAAATTTGACTTTACTCATTCGATTCACAAACCTCAGATCCATGAAGCAATTTTTTATGCTTTGTGCTCTTTGCCTAAGGGTTCAGCTGGCTTTTGCTCAGGTGTCCATTACGGAAGCACCTGATTTCACCCTCACGGACATTCACGGTGGGGAACACCACTTGTATGAATTACTGAATGACGGCAAATACGTAATGATTAAGCTTTACGCCCACTGGTGCGGCCCTTGCTGCGCCACCGCTCCGGCAGTAAAGCAAGTGTATGAGAACTTTGGCTGTAATTCCGGCGACCTCGTTGTTATTGGACTTGAAGCCGATGGTACACTGGCGCAGACTGAAGAATTCGAGAACAACTGCGGTGCTGCTGGTGTAACACTAATTGCGGGTTTCGAGGCTCAGCCCAATCCATTCACGGAGACACTGAGCATTACCGGCACTATTGCCAAGCCTGCACATGTACAGATGGAAGTCCTCAACGCACTCGGACAGATTGTACTGCAACACGATGCCGGGCAATGGACAGCGGGCGAACATACTACTGACCTACCCGCAGCGCAACTACCTCAGGGGCATTACTTTGTACATCTCCTGGCGAATGGCGTGCCTGCGGCTACGCTGAATGTGCAAAAGTAGCAATGAGGAAAGCGCCTTGGTTCAACCCAAACAGGGCGCTTTCTTTTTCCAATCATTTGCGTAATTTTGGTGCTCATCGAAAGAGAAATTTAATGGCTTACGCCGACGAGACCGTCGGCGCAAAATTAAATTCCAATGCCTGTTTCCTACCTTTTCCACCTTCCGATCTTGTTCGCCTATTTTTACTTTTCTCCTCCACCTAATGGTACGGTCAACTACGTTGATACAAATGCTGTTGGCACAAATGATGGTTCCTCTTGGGCTAATGCTTACCAAAGGCTGGAGGAGGCTATCGATGCCGCCGCCCCGGGGGACACCATCTGGATTGCACAAGGCACGTACAGACCTACTCCTGGTAGTGACCGGTCCGTCAGTTTCCATATCCAGAAACCGCTGGCGCTCTATGGCGGCTTTCAGGGCAATGAAACGACGCTCCAGGAAAGAGACCCGGCCAGCTTTATCACGCTATTAAGTGGGGATATAGGAATTGCAGGCGACTCCCTGGACAATAGCTACCGGGTATTGACAATTGAAGGCGCAGACGCAACAGTGACGCTGGATGGACTAAGTGTTGCCTATGCCTTAAACAACGCTAGTACCAATAACCTGGTCGAACAAAGTGCAGGGGGCATTCTTGTGGACGATACGGAAGTCCATGCCTATAATTTACAGGTACACCATAATACAGCACGGTACGGCGGTGGGCTGGCCGCCTGGTCCGGAGCCAACTGGCAAGCCAGCTATTGCCGCTTCAGCCAAAACAGGGCCTATGCTTTTTCAGACCGGTGTGGTGGAGCCGTTTATGCCATAGACCTCAATGTGCAGATGGCCTGGCTCAACTGCGGCTTTGTGAGCAATTGGGCCAGCAACCCTAATGCCAGCGGGGGAGGTGCAGTAGCGGGCATCCAGCAAGCTACCTTTACCCAATGCTACTTCAGTCAAAACCGATCTGAGTTTGGGCCGGCAGTCTCCGGCGCTAAAGCCACCTTCTATCACTGCGCCTTTTGGGGCCACCCCTCTGCTCAGGGGGTGCTATTTGATGGGCAATACACGGTCAACAATTCCATTTTTTGGTTTTCTTACTTCAATGAACCAGCTGCCAATGCTACCGCCACTTTCAACCATTGCATGCTTGACGTAGCAGACTGTCCACCCGGCGCGGATTGCAATGGCTGCCTCTACAACCGAAACCCTTACTTTACCGATCCACTGGCAGAAGATTTTCGGGTCCCCCTCTGTGCGCCATCGGTTGACCAGGGTAGCAATATGGCCTTGCCCCCTGGTCTGGAAACGGATCTGGGCGGTCTGCCCAGAGTGATTGACGGCGCTCCTGATATAGGGCCGCATGAGTTCCTTGACCCGGACCCCGGCACGCCAGGCACCCACGTAATTAATACCCGGAGCGACCGCTCTTCCCGGAGTTTTGCCGGGGCAATAATTTGTGCTAATGAAAATCCGGGCTCTGATACGATAAGGTTTCGGCTCGGGCCAAGTACGCCACACGTCATTTCACCAAAATACAACCTTCCACCAGTGCTGGATAATGCGACCGTCATTGATGCGACGGATCAATATGTACCTGGAGAAATTCAGATAGACGGCAGTGCAGGAGTCTTGGCCGAAAACATATTGCCCGGGAATGGGCTGCGCCTGTTTAATCAGCAGCAAGAAGTTTACGGGTTGAATATCCGGAACTTTGCAGTTTTTGGCCTTAGCCTGGAAGGAGGGTCTGAGTCTGCTCAAATAGGCCGGCCCGGGCATGGCAATGTGTTTATGGACAATGGGGAGCAAATACGCATTTTGGGCAACCACCATACCATTCAGAGCAACTACCTGGGCTGCACCCCGGATGGTGAAATGCAAACCACGGGAAGTGCGGGCATTGCCGTCAGCTCTTTCAACAATAACCTGGCCATCACCACAGACCTGACCATCGGTGGCTCCAGGGCATTAGGCGAAGGCAATGTGATCGGCAATAGCAGCAATGCGGCCATCACCTCCGGCGCTAACGAAAACAGCAACATGACCGATACTGTACTCCTGGGCGCCGTGATTGCGGGCAACAGCATTGGATGGCACCCTTTGCTGGACGTGCCTATGCCCAATCAGACGGGGCTCCGTTTTTTCCACACTACTTTCCCGGGGTCCCCCAGTTCGGACTTCCTCTCTGAAGAAATCCTCATCGGCGGCATCAGTGCTGACCGGGGAAACATCATCGCCCATAGTGGCTCCTCCGCCATTTCCCTGCAAGACAATGGGGTAAGGGTGAGTATGCGGCGTAATTCCTACTTTTGCAACGGAACGGGCATTACCTTCTTGGACTCACCTAATTTCGAGAAAGCACCGCCTCTGATCCAGGAGGCTGACATTTTCAATATCTCGGGCACGAGCCTGGCGGGTGACACGGTGGAAATACTCATGAACGACACCTCCTCCTGTCCAGGTGCTGCCTGCCAGGGAAGTATTTTTCTGGGCGAAGTGGTAGCAGATAGCGATGGGGAATGGATCCTTAGCACGTTTCCCTTCCCATTGTTTGGCGGAGAGCAGGTTACGGCGATTGCTACCGATGCTTACCCGGTCAGCTCCCCGTTTGCCAATTGCACAACTGTAATTTGCCCGGAGAGTTACGCCACCCTAACCGCGACGCGCTGTGCCAATGACAGCCTAATTATTCACGATCAGATCTTTACCGTAGATCATCCTTCCGGTGACGTAGTTCTGGTGGACAGTAGTGCTATCGGGTGTGATTCCATCATCTCTGTAACCGTTAATTTCCTGCCACTCCCGTCCGGCAATTTTTCAGGCACTTATTGTTCAAATGAGACCATTCCTATTGGGAATACCACCTTTGATGCCGACTTCCCGGAGGGTACAGCTGTAATGCCCGGAGCGGCGGCAAACGGTTGCGACTCTATCGTGGAAGTATCCCTGGCTTTTCTCGAAGCACCTCTTACTCCTGCCTTTGCAGAACTATGCCCGGGCGACACCCTGGCTTTTGGCAGCAACCTCATCACCAACAGCGGCATCTACACCGATACCCTTACAGCAGCCAATGGGTGCGACAGCCTGATCGTATTGGAGGCAGAACTCATCGATCAACCCATTACCGAGCTAGAAGCCTTCATCTGCCCAGGCGAGCCCTTTGTTTTTCAGGACAGCACGCTCACTGAACCCGGAACTTATTCATTCAGCACGACCGGGGCCAACGGCTGCGACAGTATTCTGCTTTTGAATCTCCTACTCTTTGATACTTATGAAATTACCGAACAGACCACCCTCTGTACCGGAGATAGCCTGGAGTTTTGCGGTACCCTGGTTACTGCTTCCGGGACTTACTTCTGTGAGCTGGTCTCTATAGAAGGTTGCGACTCTACCATTATCCTTGAGGTGCAGGAGGCTTTTCCAAAGAACGCACAACTTGACACTCTACTTTGTCCCGGGCAGCCCCTCAATATTGCAGGTAATATTTTTCAAGAGCAGGGGCAGTACGAAGTCGCCCTGCAATCGGCAGCGGGCTGCGACAGTACGTTGCAAGTGTCGTTGACCTTTGCAGAGCCGGTGGTTCCTGAGTTTGAAGTCTCCCCCGACTTTGGCGGCGGCACGGGCAGCATTTCCACGCTACTTAGCGACAGCACCCTTTTCTTTAGCTGGGAGGACGGCTACAATTCCCTGGAGCGTTCAAACCTGGACAGCGGCACTTACCTCCTAATATTGGAAAACACTCTCGGCTGCATTTGGGAATGGCAAGTCGAGGTCCCGCCAGGTGTATTCAAATTTGCCGTACCTAATACTTTCACCCCTAATGGTGATGGGCAGAATGACACTTTCGCCCCCATGACTAATACCGATCAGTACCAGTTGGAGCAGTTTGAAGTTTACAACCGCTGGGGGCAGCTCGTTTTCAGGGCTTCTCCCAATGAGGATAGCTGGGATGGCACCTTCCAATCAAAGCCGCAGCCCACGGAGGTCTATTACTACCAAATCCTAATTCTTCCTGACGGCAGTACGGGGCCGCCTGTTACATTGCGTGGCGATGTAACCCTGATACGCTAGAAAATGCTATTATAATTTATTTTTCCTTACATTTGAAAAGAAAGACAGACCTCCACTGCTACTATTTGTATAGCATTTGAGGCTCTGGGCTTTTGTACAACCACTAAGACCCTGCATGCGGTACAGCCCGGAAGAAATAACAGGTTTTGAAGGCCAGCTGGATTTGCTGGTCCGAAAGCTCAACTTTATGAAAAGTGAGCTGGGCCGTACTATTGACCCTAATGCTAAGTTTGCCATCACGGAAGAAATCAATCAGCTGGAGGGGCAAATCATTGACCTTAAGCGGAAGCTCAGCGCCGCTCACGGGCTACCGGTTACGGATCAAAAAGAACGGCTGGCAGAAGCTATTCGCCAGCTCAATATGGACGAGGAAGAAGAAGTAGGCTTGCTCCACCTTGTCAATTGTGACCGCCAGCAAATGGTAGATAAGTTTTGGACGGCCTTCGACGAGAAAGAAACCGAACACTTTCAATTTTATTTCATTACCGGCTGCCCTACCCAAATGCCGCCCAGTTTTGCGGAACGCATGGTTTATGAGCTCCTTGTAGAGGAACTGGACGGGGAGAGTGACGCTCTCCACATGCTCACGCACGAAGAAAATGGCCGGATACGCATTCAGGACCTGCCCCTGGGCCGCAACACCCGCAAAAGCCAACAGCGCTTCAAGGCCTATGTGCAGGAGCGTTTTCGTTTTGCCGACACGCAGTCTTTCGACAGCTTTATCGAAACGGGCGTACCGAACCTTCCTTATGATTACGTCGCTGTGGTTTTTGAGCTGCACGAACGCAAATGGGGTGATTTCATTTCCGAGTACCTGGATTGGATGATTGAGACCTTTAAAAGCCCAAACAAACAAGTCCCTAAGTTTTTGTTCTTCTTCGTCTTCTATGTGGAAGGACAACACCTTGGTAAGCTGGAGAGCCGGCAAAAAGAAATCATTACCGCACTCAGCGAGCTGACGATAAGGCACGAGACCACACTTCTCACCCCCCTGCTTCCGGTAGAAGACATCGACCTCCGGGCATGGCTTATGGAGCTGGGTGAACGCAATCCCAATCAGGTACAAACTGTCATTGATGCGATGGTGGCGGGTTTGCGGACGGAGGATCAGAATTTGTTCCGCGATAAGCAGCAGTTCAATATGAAAGACATCGAAGAGCTTCAGGCTCTGATTTATAACATTGCAAATGAATAGGCTATGAGCTTCCATCTTTACGGTGCGGAAGGGCAAAAAGATTTGCCCCCAATTTCGCTCAACGAACGTATCAACGACCCTTCCCTTTACCTGCCTGCTCCCGGGCTGGTCAGCGCCGTAAATGTCGCCCTGAATCTGGGCCTGCCCCTGCTGCTGACCGGTGAGCCCGGCACTGGCAAAACCCAACTGGCTTATCACATTGCACACTACTTTTCCCTGGATGAGGTGCTTGTGTTCAATGCACAGACCACCTCCGGGGCAAAAGATCTGTTCTACCGATACGATGCGCTGGGGCATTTTCAGCACAGCCAGACAAAGTCTGATGCGCTGAGCCCTGAAGAAATTGAGCGCCAGTATATTCGTTATCAGGCACTGGGAGCAGCCATCCGCAGCGAAAAGCGCCGACTTGTTCTGATCGACGAAGTAGACAAAGCGCCACGCGATTTACCAAACGACATCCTTGCTGCATTGGAACGTCTTGAGTTTGAGATCCCGGAGGTCGACAAAAGCTATGCAACTACGAAAGACAACCGCCCGATTATTATCATGACCTCCAACTCGGAGAAGAACCTGCCGGAGCCATTCCTCCGCAGGGTCGCTTATTTCCATATCGACTTTCCCACTGCGAGTGAGCTCCTGCAAATTCTGCAGCGCAAGGTCGAAGGGTATGAAGGCGAACAGGGCCAACAACATTTACAAGCCGTTATTGACCACTTTGAGCTCATCCGCTCCAGAACATCGGTAAAGCTCCGCAAAGACCCCGCCACCGCAGAGCTTATTCAGTGGGCTGCCCTCCTCCAAAAGCTCCGCTTCGACATTACAAAACTTACAGACCTCAGCAGTCTTTCGGCGAAAGCCAAAACTGACCTGAAGCTTTCTTATTGTGTGCTTGCCAAAAACAAAGACGACCTTGATCAGCTGCACCGCATGGTAGATCAAGCCTAGGCATGGAGCGCGGATATACATATCGCCTGGTTGCAGACCTCATTCAGACCCTGGAGACGGAAGGGTACCAAATTGGAACAGGGCAGTACCTTCGTGTACAGGAGTTGATGCACCAGTTACCAGAGGGCCTGTCTACTGAGGAGCTAATGTATGCCCTAAGCCCACTGTTTGTGCAGACCCCTCAGCAACAAGATCAGTTTTACCGGCTCTTCCGGCAGTCTGCCAATCGGACAAAAGCGTATTTTCATTCGCTGGAAGCTCCGGCTGACTCAACAACTTCTTTACCTCTACTCCAGCGCCATCCCCGCAGGCTAAAGTGGTTCCTTTTTGCCCTCGCATTCCTGCTAGTTGTGCCACCACTACTCATCATTGGGTTGCGGTACCTCGAAGAAAGCAATCGCGCACTTGAGCGTACCTTTCAGGTTACTGCCGGAGACTCCGCAATCAGTTGCGCTCCTGACTCTATTCTCCAAGAGTATATCGGGGGCATTGATACCTTTACCGTTGTTTTTGCCGGGCAGAGCAGGTTGGGCAGCTTTATGCTGCGCGGCAACTGCCTGGAATATACCGCCCGGGATTCCGTGAGCGGGCAGGACTCCATACTTATTGAGTATCAGAATGGCGACCGCTCGGTGTTGGTCAACTTCCGACCAGTTATCGAGGGCTTTGTAGCGCCCACCACCCCCTCTGTAGATCCCAGAAGCCCGCCTAAGCCCAGGCCCGCAACGCAAACAGCCGTCACAGATACTGAATGGCCAACGCTCACCCCCCCTTTCAAACACGACATCTTTGCCTATAGCGTTGATGCGCCCAGCTGGCTGCAACAACAGTTAGCCCGGTACGAGAAGTACATTCGCTTAGGCGGATATATTTTGGCATATGCTTTCCTGATTGCCTTGCTTATCTATCGGTTCAGACGCAGGCAAAGTGAACAAGTGGCATTAGACAGTGACAAGCCCCCGTATGTGTGGCATATCCGAATCCCAGAGGTGGAGCATTTGCAGTTTGGCCCTGAATTCCAGCGGTTGCTCAACCGGTTACGGGCCCGGACCCGTGGTGGAGCTTATCAACTGGATGTGCCGGGTACTATTCATGCCACGATACAGAACGCGGGCATGGCCGATTTTCAGTATAAGCAACAAACCCGGCCACCCGAGTATTTACTGCTCATTGACCAGCAGTCTGTGCGCAACCATCGTGCCCGGCTGTTCAACTATATTTTCCGAACATTCCAGGCCAACGAGGTGCTGGTTGAACGTTTTTTCTACGATGGCGACCCCAGAGTCTGCTATAACAAACAATACCCGGAAGGCATTTCCTTATCCGATTTGCAGCAGCAATTTGGTACAGCCCGCCTCTTTATTATCGGTCAGGGCCAGTCTCTGCTAAACAATATGACCGGCAAATTAGCCCGATGGACGCCCGTGCTGGAAGGCTGGAAAAGCCGGGCTTTGTTCACCCCTAAACCACATGATAGCTGGGGCAGAAGAGAGCGCCGACTGGGGCAGTTATTCACTGTGCTCCCTCTGGAACTCGAGAGTCTGGAAATCCTGCTGGAGGCTGTCGAAAATGACGAAACCCCAACGGTAGAAACCTGGATCAACCGTTTGTCTGGTAAGCTACGCCCGCCTATTCAGCTCAGGGAAGCACTTTTACCAACCCTCTCCGCCCACTATAGCCAGCCCATGCTGGAATGGATTGCAGCATCTGCACTGTTCCCCACCCTGCACTGGCACCTCACATTATACCTCGGGCGCTACCTTTCAACTACAGATGCCCCACTGCTCACGTATGCTAACATACAGGAGCTTTGCCGTTTGCCGTGGTTTATAGAAGGGCAAATCCCTGACAACGCCCGGCTGCAACTGGCCCAATGGCTGGAGACAGAAAACCCCGGGCTCCTTCGCGAACTCAGGCGTAAACTCAACGAAGTGCTACGGCACTATGCACCACCCGAGGGCAGCGCTGCCTACGAAGACCATCAACTGCACACGGCACTCAATGAGTATTTATCGCTTGCCCGCTCTGCCCGCCGCGATCAGCTCGGTGCCGAAATTGCAATCCTGATGGAGACCGGAAACGCTATAGACGAAGTAGCCGCGGCACAGCTCAAAGCCCGTCAACCCAAGTGGGCTGCCCGTATACCAGAGCGATGGAAGGATCGTTTATACTGGCAGGGCTTACCGGCACTTGGCCTCAAGCACCTTTGGCGGGAGATGCGCTGGTTTGCTCCCGCACTACTCCTCGTAGCCGGATTTTCCCAGATGCCCTGGAATTTGAACCTTAGCCCGTGCGAAGGCGCTCTGGTCAAATTGGAGATTGATGGGGCTTCTGATTTCATTTGCCTAAAAGACCGAACAGCCTGGCAACTCTACCTTGAAACCCGCGCCCGGCAGCGTATTGAGGGCACTCAGAACTCAATTGAAGCCCTTTCTGCAGCCAGTCGCGCCCTAGCCAGTAGCCGGGGGTTATCCGTCCTAAAGATTGGTCGTGATGACCCAACCAGCCCCAACCACAACTGGCAGTGGTATTTCCCGGAAAGAGGAGAAAGCTTATCTGAAAACTGGGGGCGCATCTCCTCTTTCGGAGACTCCCTTTTTATTACGCTTGAACCGGCTCCCGGAATTGACACCCTCGATCAGGAAGTCCGCGCCAACGTCGCCACGATGCTCTACAATAAAGGTGTAAAACTTGCACAGTTGTCCACGGATAGTATGCGCTACCAGGATCAGGCCTGCACCTATTTTGCTGTAGCACTGGCCTTAGATAGTGTGCATCTGCCAAAGGGAAAGATCCGAAGCTGGTGTGCTGGCATCCCGGCTATTAAAGGACGATGCCGTATCCTCTACCGTGATGCCGCTTTCCGTTCCCGCCCTATCAGCGAGACCAAAAGGCGGGAGATCCTCGAACGCTTTCAAAATGATCGGACAGATACAGAACTCAATACCGACTGGGCCCTTTTCCAGGTTTTTAAAAGGCAACGGGCTTTACTCCTGGAGGAGCGTGCCATGGGCTATTGGGCGGTTATCAATGGCATACCGGGCTATTTACCGAAATTCTCGGAGGATAAAGACAGCCTTTTAATTGCGTGTGAAATGCGCTACCAGTATATCAGTGGACGTGTACTGGATGACACCAAGGATAAGAACAGGAATACGCCACTTAGTGGTGTAACCGTTCTGGCAGGCCGCTACAGCGCAATGACGGATGGAGACGGGAATTTCGTCCTGGAGATACCTCATGATTATGCCGTTCCCAAATCACCAGTCCGCTTTCAAAAATCAGGATATCTGGAAAAAATACTTGACCTTGACCTGTCCAAAGACCTGATACCCGCTGTTTCCCTGTCTGCTGACCCTGATTTTTGGAATACGGTAACAGCCTATAAAGTCTCCTTCACGGTTGAGAACCTCGCGGATGGCGCACCATTAAGTAATACCTCGATTCGACTTTTGAAACTGGACACCCTGCTGGGCCTGACCAACTCAGATGGTCAACTGGAGGTATCGGTCCCGAAAACCCTTGCCACCCAGAGCAGCGGCATTACCTTCCTATTTCAGAAGGCTGGATTTCAGAACATACAAACTGCACTGGGACTTAAAGAACTGGAGCAGGGCGAACTGAGTAAAACCATCGTTCTGAAACCCGAGGGCGACTACCCGGTTACTAAACAAGAGACGCAGCAAATGCCGCAAACGGGGTCTTCCACTTATGTTTGGTGCCTCAACCGAAGCAGTCAGAACTTGCAGTCACCGGTATTTGATGATGGGCGCACCCGGTTAAATGGCCAGGAGATTAGTACCGATCTGATCAACCGAATCAAGGCCGGACTGGAACGGAACAATATTGAGTTCTTTGAGGTCAATCCCGGCATCACCCCCATGGACGAATACGAACAAACTAATCGAATCAATCAGAGGCCCGGCAACAAACTGGTCCTGACGTTCTCCTTTGGTTTCAGCGGGTCTAGCAGCCAGCCGGAATGGAATAGATCCAACAGCTCGGGCATTAGTGCCCGAACCAACCGAGAACCAGGTAGTGCCCGCCTTGCCGGCATTTTCATGGAAGCCATTATGCGGCAAACCACGCTGCGCAATGCTAATTTAACGATCTCACCGGACACCCCTTCCCCCCTGATGTCTGAACTGGATTACCCGACTGCTATTTTCATGAATGGCTTTCTGACCAATCGTGATAATGCCACCTTGCTGGTACAACCATCCTTTCGCCAGGATTTAGCCAATGCTTACCTCAGCGCCATTTATACCATTGAGCGTAATGGGCTGGCTGACACCCCGGCTCCCTTCATTAACGAGCGGGATGCCGATGACGATGGTATTGACAACCGATCAGACCGATGCCCATTCGAGCCCGGCGCGGGCACCAAAGATGGCTGCCCGGTAGCATTAGGCGACCAGGAAAAATTGGAGGCCATGTTGGAGAAAGCGCCCGGCACGTGGCGAGACAACGAAGAGACCAAACAAGGCTTCGGCAGCACCGGCACTGGTTTCCCGGAAATCGGCGTGCGGGGCCGCTATGCTATTCTGAAACCCCTCATTAACCCGACAACGCTAGGGACGTTGATCGGCGAGCCGGTCTACCTCAGTAGCCCGCACAGCGGAGCGGATATCAACTTTCAATCCAATGATGAATTTGGGTATTATAACCCTGATTTCCTGAAGAAACTTACCGACTACCTGAACGGCGCAGCACAAAGTGCAGTACTCCAAAAACAACTACAGGACCTTTATGACCGTGAATTCAAGCAAGTCATGCGGGTCTTTTTCAATACGTACGAGGCAGGCACCAGCCAGAGAAAACTGGAAGGGGCTTTCCTCAACTTACTAAGGGAGTTTTCCAAAGGAGATAAAGGGTCAAATATCAACCGCTTCTTCCTGGAAAATTTCCGTGACCTCCCGGGCGACGGGGATGGACTTGAGAAGATGATGGCTGCCCGCTTTTGGTTCCGTCGCTCTATTGACGGTACAGCAGATGAATTCAGAGAACTGATGCT
>Ga0307978_1000869_pt1 | contig 24052 bp, 24 predicted proteins | sample OrgLakmetage1056_FD_203151 | JGI IMG/M metagenome (GOLD analysis project Ga0307978, IMG submission 203151) | Saline water microbial communities from Organic Lake, Antarctica - #1056 | ecosystem: Environmental > Aquatic > Non-marine Saline and Alkaline > Saline | place: Antarctica: Organic Lake...
CGCTCGACTTAGATGAGATTATGCAATCAATCGTGCAAAATGAAAATTAAGACACCTCTGGACACCCTATGAGGCAAGGGCTGTAGCGATAAGTGTTACATTAGGACGGAATGTCCCCAGAACCCCAGGTTGCTTCACGTCATGCGATTTGAATACTGTTTTTGTGTGGCCGCCAGAGGCGGTGCCGGGTTTTACAAAGACTGAATTATTCCTGAAATAAGTCCGCGTGCGTTCCAGTCTGGGCTAACTGCAATTCTTCGCCAACCACACAGTACAAAAACAACCAGTCCGGCTCAATGTGCGCGTCTCGATAGCGCTTCCAGTTTCCACGTAAAGGGTGATCCTGATAAGCCTCCGGTAAAGGCGTCTGGCGCATCAACAGACTGAGCAACATCTTTAATTTGTCTAAGTCTTTGCCCGTTTTCGGGCTTTCTTCACGTCCTTTTTGAACTGGGTCGATTGTACTGGCGTCAGCATTACAGCCCCAGATCGTCAAACAGCGCCTGTTCGTTACTGAAACGTTTGCCCTTACCAGCTTCCAGCTCTTCCATAGCCTTGACGGTTTTGGTGTTGGGAACCTGCACCGAAAATGGCAATCGCTGTTCGTCGGCAATTCTGAGCATCAACAAGCGTATGGCGTCTGACACCGACAGGCCCATGGCGTCCAATGCGGTGGTAGCACGGGCTTTGGTGTCACTATCGATGCGGGCACGAACTACAGAATCAGTATTCATAAAGGCCTCGCGTTATTTGTGGTATCAATGTAGCTACAAATTATCTAGGTTTTCCCAGCTTAGCGCAAGCGCACTTCAGCTACTTCTGAATAATGTATGGGTGTGTCCAATAGACGGCGGTTCTTGGGCGTTCGCCTGATCTCTGCAAAAAGCCTACTTTTCCGTTATTTTATGATCACCGCTCTTTACCGAGGGGATAACCAGGTGACAAGTTAGGCAGTGGCAATATGGTGCTGTTCCAGATTGCTGCCAATGATCTTTACGTATACCTCGCACAGCATCCCTCATGCGTATGCGCTGGTTAGGTGCCCTGTAATGCCGAAATCCAGCGCCACATTGGGCATGAGCTCTATAAATGCAAACTCATCGGTGCCAATGCCGAGCCCAACCATGATAATGGAAAATATAATCAGTATGACTTTTTGGCGTAAATAGGGCGTCGCTGGAGGTGAGTGTTCCGGCATAGAGGTCAGGGCTTCGTGAGCTGCAAATAGCAGCCAGCAATTGTATCTCAAAGCCATAATGCATAAGACTAAAGGCCAGCTCGGGGGCGGGAGCCAGTCTTCGATAAAAGCATCAAATTGAGATTTCTATCAGTACTTTTAAGCCTCCTTTTAAACCATTTGGAAAAGAGGTCTCACCTTCATACCGAGCGACTACTTCGCGAACGATGGCAAGCCAGAGTCCATGTCCTGGAGTTTGTTCACCGAGACGTCGCCCTCTCTGACCCAGGTTCACCAGATCATCGTCTGATACCCTAGGGCCATCATCTATAACGACAATCAGCGCTAAACCATTACGCTGTTCTAAAGAGGTGCGTGGGTTTCGGAGATCTGGGCGATCACGCCGGCCAGCTTTGTCGATGACGGTTACGACTTTGGGGTCTGGCTCAAAACGCTGAAACAAAGGGCAGGGTGGCCGGGCAAGCGCAGCCTCCAGCACTCACCCAAACGCTTCATCCCAATCCTTGATTGCGACGTCCAGATTCGGTTCCAGCATTATCTGTGGATGGGAAAGTTTCGGAAGAACGAGCGGGTCTACCCGATCATCCGCCAAGCCGTCAGCGCGAACATCGATCGGCTAATGGGCTAGGTTCGGGGAGAACGACCGTTCAAGATTGGTTGTCACACCTTTCGGCACAGTTTTGCAGTGCATCTCCCTCTGCACGGAATGCCTCTGAAATTTGTGAGCCAGCTTCTGGGTTACCGCAGTGTGGAGTCGACGGAGGTCTACACGAATGTACTGACTTTCAATGGGGCCAATTTTCTCGAAGGTGTCGACTTTCATTGAGTAAATTTTTTTCCCTATAGCCCCATATATATGCTTTTCCTGTACAGCAGTATCCATATATTGTGTTTTATAGCGATATGTGATTATAGTGTCATGTCGTCAGAATGGAGGAAATAGTAAAATGTCAGGCAAAAACCAACATGTCGTGCAGCGCGAAAACGGATGGGCTGTAAGAGGCGAGGGCAACGGTCGGGATACTTCACATCACTCCACCCAAGCAGAAGCGGGCGCAGCGGCTCGGGAGATCGCCCGGAACCAGAAAAGTGAAGTGTTGATTCACGGTCGTGACGGACAAATTCGGGAACGAGATTCTTACGGCAACGATCCCTTTCCACCGAAAGGGTAATCTAAGCCAATGCCCATTATAGGCTGCCCTCGATGTGGGATGCGGCTGCCTACGCAACGTCAGTCATCTGGATGTTGCGTAGGTTGATACGTAAAAGTGCAGTCCCGTAAATATTTAGATGCTAAAGGGTGCGAATGGAGACCGATTTAAAGAAGCAAAACAACCTCAAGATTTCTGCACTGTTGAGCGCCGCCATCTTGGTCTGTGCGGGATTTCAACACGGCTTCGATTCAGTGCCGACAGTGCAGGAAGGGCTTTTCACTGGAACGGCGGGAGTTATTTTTTCTGCTGTGCTAGTTTTGCTCACTAATCTATTACCTCATAGCATTAAACATAAGCTGGTCTTCTTGCGATTCGTCAATGAGATGCCCGGCTGCCGGGTTGATCGTCTGTGTAAGCGGGATTCACGATTGGTATTTGAAGATGTCAGTTCCCGTTGGCCCCGGGTATTCGACGAGAGCGCCTCTGAGAGCCAGCGAAATGCCCTCTGGTACCGAGATATTTACAAGCCCGTCAAGAATTCCAATGAAGTTCTTCAGTCACACCGGAGCTTTCTTCTTTACCGAGATACTTTGTCAGGCTTAGTGGTGCTCCTCATTTGCACAGGCTTGTGGGAATTTCTGGGCAATCCTCAACTCTTTGGTGAAATCGTACCTGCCGTCTACCTTGTTCTTGTCGTTTCTGCCTTGTTGGCAATGATTGCGGCGCACAACGCGGGGAATCGGTTTGTGGTAAATGCTGTGGCAGTAGCCCAATAGATAGAAGGAAACGAAACCCGATGAAAGCCCAGATCACGTTTTTTCCGGTCGATAATGGCGATATGACGCTGTTGCAGCTTGCGGATGATCGTCAAACCTCCTTGTTGATTGACTGTAGGATTAGGGGGTCAGCCGATGATCCGAACGATACTACGTCTGATGTCGCCTCAGCACTTCGCAAGCGTATCGGGGTCGATGCAAACAATCGTCCGTTCGTGGATGCGATGCTTCTGACACACCCGGATGAAGATCATTGCTTGGGATTGAGAGAACACTTCTGGCTTGGCCCCATTGCGGACTACCCAGATGACTCTAAAGATCAATCAACGAAAAGGATCATTATTGGAGAGCTTTGGTCTTCTCCAATGGTTTTCCGCCGGGCCTCCAGCAAATTGACCTTTTGTGTTGATGCCAAGGCTTTTAATACTGAAGCTCGCCGTCGGGTTAAGGTGAATCGCGAGAAGAGATTTAGTGTGTCTGATGGCGATCGTATTCTCATTCTTGGTGAGGATAAAAACGGGAAGACAGACGACCTTGGGCCTATCCTCGTGAAGCAGGGAGAGCAATTTCAAGGTATCAATCAATTCGGCCAGCCGTTTTTGAGTTCACAACTGCTGGCGCCTTTTGGGGAGCAAGATGAAGCGGGCGAGGAAGAACTATCCAAAAATGACTCTAGCGTTATCATTAACTTCCACATCAGGGAGCCACACTTAAACAGCAATGTCAGTCGCTTCTTGGTTGGGGGGGATGCCGGTGTTTGTATCTGGGAGCGGATGTGGCGTACTTATACGCAAGATGATCTGAGATATGACCTGCTTCTTGCGCCACACCATTGCTCTTGGCGCTCCCTGTCCCATGACAGTTGGTCAGAGAAGGGTGAGCAAGCCAAATTATCTGAAGATGCCCGCGCTGCGTTATCGCAGGCAAATGAAGATGCGTTTATCGTTTCCAGCAGCAAGCCTGTTAAGAGCGATGACAGTGATCCCCCGTGTGTTCGAGCAAAGCGTGAATACCGCAAAATCCTTGGATCCTCGGGTATTTTCAGATGCACAGGTGAAGAGCCCACGCGGGCGAAACCAGAACCAATGAAGTTTGAGGCCACCAGTGCCGGGTTCAAACTGGCTATCGCAGCACCGGCTGCTGCGATAGCAGCCTCTTCTTCGCCACCGAGGGCCGGCCTTGGTGACTGAATATATTTCATACGGACTCCCTGTAAGTGGGTCTGGCAAGGATAACTTGCCAAAACCATTGCTCGATCTAGCGTCGGCTTGCGAGAATTATTCAGGCTTTGACGTGTGTGAGTTCCGAAGCCTTTCGTCAGATTGCTACGCCCTTATTGTTGATGTTGGCGATGGCACTTTCGATAGCTCAAACGCGGTGGGCATCCGCCGCGTAGAACGTCTGGCACTGGTTTTCGCACCCAAGGATCGCTTTCCGTGGGAGGTGAGGGCGCTTCGTGTTGACTTCCCGGTAACGATGCACCAAAACCATGCGCCACCTGAGACCCCGCGCTCACTATGTCTCTACCTTGAGCCTTGGTCGACTGTTGAACGGATGTGGACGCCTCAGGAATTTCTGAGCAGGGTTCTGTGGTGGTTGCGTGGAACCGCCGAAGAAACCCTACATCGTGCTGACCAGCCTCTGGAGCAACTTTTTTTTGAGTCCCGGCAGCGGTTTGTTTTACCAGAGGACCATTTTGAGCGTCTTTCGGATCCTAACTATCGGATCGAATTCGATAGAGTTCGGGTGGAGGAAGTCAATCTGACGACGTATCGAGCAAGGGCGACCGTCGCTCATTCAGGGGCAAGTTTACAAGAGTCTCACTGCATCCCACTGACGATCCTCTTGCCTCCGATCACGCATGGCCGCGTAGAGGAATTTCCAGTTAACCTGGATGAGCTTATCCAGAAGCTGAGCGATCGGGGAGTCAACATACTCGGGCTGTTACGTGAGGAAATCGAGGCTTTCGTACCAGAGGGCCAGGGCCTAGAAATGGACCCTGCTAAGCCTCACCTTATTCTTCTTGTGATTGGTACACCGCTTCAACGGGATGGTGAACCCGAGACAACAGCTATCTACGGTTTTGCGATGCATGTGCATTTCGGGCAGCTTGGTGAGGATCTCTTCGTTCTATCCCGAGCGCCCGATGATAATAAATGGTACCGCGCTATTAACTTGGCGTCAGGGGGGCAGGCACCGGAACCCGATCGGTTGGCGTCGTATGCCATTGACCCGATCAGCATCAAATTGATGCCTTCAAAGGACCAAATACGTGAGTATTCGGGTATTAGCGATTCTGCATGTGATTTTCGCGGAGTGATTGCTGGCCTTGGCGCTTTAGGTAGCTCGATCGCTGATATATGGGCGCGAGAGTGCTGGGGGGACTGGGAGTACGTGGATCATGATGTGGTCGAGCCTCATAACTTACCTCGTCATGTGTCACCGGCCCAAGGCGTCGGAATGCCCAAGTCACAACTGGTGAGTGGCTTGATCTCATCTATGTTTTCGGTCTTCCCAGACGATCCTATTCCACCGAATGCGCATGTGAGGAAGCTCACTGATGATACAGAATGGTTAAATGATTTTTTGATGGACAAGGTTCTTATCATCGACGCATCCACAACGCTGGAAGTGCCGAGGGATCTCTCTGTAATGGAGAGGCCTGCGCGCGTGGCCACGATTTTTATGACGCCCTCCGGGATGGCTTCAGTCCTCCTTCTGGAGGACAAGGCGGGAGCTATCCGGAGTCTGTCTCTGGAGGCACAATACTATCGCGCCATATTGACGGATGAAGACTGGGGTGGGCGTCATCTGGAAGGGAATAATGGCCACTACTGGGTTGGCGCCGGCTGCCGCGATATTACAGTGGCGCTATCACATGAATTGGTCTCGCTTCATGCAGCAGTACTGGCTCGACAAATACGATTGCTATCGGCCCGTGAACAGGCTCAGATTCGGATTTGGGACCATGACAATTCTACTGGCGCCGTCATTTCGCATGAGATTCGTGTTGTCAATCCTGTTCATACAAAGGTTGGGGATTGGACTGTATGGTGGGATTCGACCATTGAAGGCACTCTGGCCCAGCTCAGGTTTAAAGCTTTACCTAATGAAACAGGTGGGGTATTGGTCGGTTTTGTCGACCACAAGATAAAAACCATATCCATAGTCCTCGCCATGAATGCACCTGAAGATAGCGTCTCATCTTCCGATGGCTTCGTGCGTGGAATCGCCGGTGTCGAAGATCAGGTGCGTGAGTGTCGACGTAGAACCGGGCAAGTAGTCTCATACATTGGCGAGTGGCATTCCCATCCTGAGGGCTGTAGTTCCCAACCTAGTTCTTATGATTGCCGCCAACTCAACTACCTGATAAACGTCATGGCGCGCGACGGCGCACCGGCAATCCTTCTGATCGTATCAGGTGACACGATCACCATTTCACTGGACCAGAGCACTACCACTGTAGAACTTTCAGCATTCCGAGGTAAACGCAAACGCTCAATAGATTGCCAAACTAGTCGGGCTTGAGAACACGTTCCTCCGATTTGCAGGCGCTATGGTTGCCCAGGATAGCGCGACCCCTTACATCCGAATTGCCTTCATCTGCTGCTATGGAGGGTGTTCAGATCTATGTCGTTTTGGCTCATGGTGGGCTTCCCCTTGCGAAGGCTTTAGGCGGCAGCTTCAGCGATTCATTCGGTCAGTATTACACATAATATTTTCAACGCCGAGTTCGTATTGAGCTGGTCTTTAGGGGCGAAAACTGGGATGCCTATACGGGAATTGTCAAAGAGTTGGGGGTAATCCCCCCATTTACTCTGAGACAGAATGTTAGACAATGTCCGTAGAATGTCGAACATTGTCACATAAGGATGCGCACGATAATAATCTAGCCGCAGTTGCTTGCCTAGTTTTGGATCTAAACAAAAGGGTAAGACGCCTATTTGGCGCCTAATTCATTCAAAAAATCTTATCTAATGTAAATCGAACTACAGATGGCATAAGACCTGCTTAATAAATAGTGCTGCGTTTTGGGTTTTTGGAAATCAAGCTGTCGCCTAATTTCTAGGAGGTTTGATTCGGAAAATCAGGATGACCCTTTGATCGATACACACTATTTGAACGAGGCACAGGACAATGAATGAAGATATTCTACTTAGCGCTGAATCGTTAAAAAAACTCATTGATGGTGGCACCGATATACTGATAATTGACGTACGTGATGCGGACGATTACAGCAAGGAACACATTGCTGGTGCTGTTAGCGTGCCGGACTTCTTCTATCACTTAACCACAAGCTCTTCTGTTGAGCTTGATAATACTTATACCAAGTTTAGCGAAATGCTTTCGGCAGCTGGCTTAAAAAATGGGCAGAAAGCAGTTCTTTATGAAGATGGGCTAACTACTCGGTTTGGAGGTTCTTGCCGCGGATGGTGGATTCTAAATCATATTGGCCACAGTAATTCTGCTATTCTTGATAAAGGATACAGCAATTGGAAAGCGCTGAGACTTCCTACCGAAAGCGAAGAAACAGTGCTTACGCCCAGCAACTTTAGTGTAGAAGTCAACAATGACATCCTTGCAACCAAAGAAGATGTTTTAAGCGCACTTGAAAATCCCAACACTATTTTGCTCGACAACCGCGATGCACGCGAATGGTATTGCGAGGGTTCATCTCCTTATGACGCTGATGGCAAGGACTTTTCACCTAGGCGCGGACGCATACCTGGTGCACGCTGGGTAGAATGGTATTCACTGATGGACAGCAGCGATGGCCCCACATTTAAGTCTTCTGAAGAGATTACTGAGATTATGGCTGAGCAGGGTATAGGCAAGAACGATGATATTATTATCTATTGCTTTAAAGGCTCTCGCGCTTCCAATACCTTTGTGGCATTGAAGATGGCAGGCTTCACGAAATTGCGCAACTATCTCGGTAGCTGGTACGAATGGAGCGCTGACGAATCCTTGCCTATCGAAGTCGTAGGAACCGAGGTCGCTTAGTTAGCCTTCTTACTCTGCATGGTGAAGTTATTGAATCAGATTTCTAAGCGCCTTCGAGCAAAGTCGCATAGAAATCTGGTTTTTATTTTCTTAAAGTCATCAGTTCAGATTGTTCTTTTTGAGAAGGTCTTATACTTTCATTATGAAAAAAATATTATCGACTATTAATATGCTCCCATCTGGTGATGACCATTACTAGGATTATGATGGATTAGAAAATTTGGGTAATTGCGTCTGAAATCTTCAGCTCAAAACGCACTCAATTCGTTAGTTTTCTCACGGCTCATGCTGACGAAAAGCGTCGATCTCGAAGATGATGACGAGTGTTTTCTCCTCGTGAATGGCTGATTAAAGGGTGTGATCTGGATCCGGTGCTCATTCTGGACAGAGATATCATTCTCGATTAGGAACGCGATTACCCCCCAGCTTGCGTCAAAAGCTATATTTTACGGTTGTGGACACACTTACACTAATAGGAAAAATTGGCTTTTCTGCTGGGTTGAACTCGGTACAGAACACTTTGGGATCATCCAGAGCCTGATCAGCACCTGCAAACTGCACGATCTTTACCCATACACTTACCTAGTGGAAGTGCTACAACGTATTAGTCGGTACCCGGCCAGTCAGGTGGCAGACCTGACGCCAAGACTCTGGAAATTGCGGTGTGCGGACTAGCCGATGAGAGCCCTGATCGATCTGCGCCACCCGGACAATTCAGCCAACCGGAGCCTGTAGGCCATGCGCATTGAAGGCATGACCACCGAGCAACTGCTGGGACTGAACAAGGCTATCTGCCGGTGAATCGATGAACTTCACGAACGGGAAAACCATACATGCTATGTGCCGTCTCTGGGTCGAGTTGAAGGTGATTTTCGACAGACTGGGAAGGTCCAGCGATTGGCACCATCACCAATATCAATCGCAAGAGCGTGATCGTGTTGGCTGAGGGTGGCGCCAGGAAGCACAAAATCTCGCTGGGATTATTAAGACTACTTCGTGACGTGAAGTAATTAGACTCTGTGGTTTGAGGCTAGAAAGTCGTGGAATGAGCGGTTACACACATAGTGCCCGCGCGGACCGAGTACATCCGTGAAGTGTGACGGGTAAGGTAGGTCGGCAGGCTCTTGAGTTGTCATGGTTTGGACTCCAGAGAGTGTTGCATTGGTCGTGATTCTGGATGTCTGGCCTCATTGTTTGCGAGCAAGCTTATCTTTTCTCGGCGCGTTTAGAAAAGGCTGGATCAGCATCCGGTCCAAGCGCAGATCTTGCAATGTGCGAAAATCCTGGATGCCGATGTTCATGCCTAGGTGGCCTTTTTCCGGCTGGTTTTGGTAGGTGCCGAACAGCCGATCCCACCAGGGAAGATTGAAGCCGAAGTTGCTATCGGTCTCCCGGACGATGACCGAGTGGTGAATCCGATGCATGTCAGGTGTCACAACGAACAGCCGCAAGTACTTGTCAAGCCGGAGAGGCAGCCGCACGTTGCCATGGTTGAATATGGATGTGGCATTCAGCAATATCTCAAAGATCACCACAGCTAGCACCGGGGCGCCCAGTGCGAGAACCACGATTAGCTTGATAGTCATGGATAGCATAATCTCAATGGGATGGAAACGCAGGCCGGTGGTGACGTCAAACTCCAGGTCCGCGTGATGCATCCGATGCAGGCGCCAGAGCCAGGGTATCGCGTGGAACAGCCGGTGCTGAAAATAGATGACGGCATCCAGCATCAGTACGGAGACAATCACCGAAAGCCAGGCTGGTAAGGTAACAAGATTCAGCAAGCCCCAACCGTTTTCCAGTGCCATAAAAGCAGTGCCAACCGCTACAACGGGAAACGTTAGGCGTACTGCTAGTGTACTTAGTACAACAACTGAAAGGTTGTTAGGCCAACGGGTCAGTCGACTGATTTGCTGAGGCCGACGTGCCGCAACCACTTCCCATAAGGCCATTGCGGCCAGCACCGAGAGAAAAAACCCCGTCCGGATGAGTGGTTCATTAGCAAGCAGTGTGTCAGTCACGACAACCCCTCAGGTTAACGGATGGGTAACTTGGCCGATTTCTTCTCAAGGAATAAGCCCGCATCTAGCCAGCAACATTGTAGAATATGTGGAGAGACGCCGGCACCCAATGCTTGGTACCGGCTAGATCTTGGCTAGTAGGTTTTATATGGGAGGAACTTGCCAGACAGGACGACATTAACGCGGTCACCTTTCGGGTCATTTTCGCGCTGAATATCCATAGAAAAGTCGATGGCGCTCATAATACCGTCGCCGAACTCTTCATGAATCAATTCTTTAATAGTACTGCCGTATACATTAACAAGCTCATACCAGCGATAGATCAGCGGATCGGTAGGCACCGCAGTGGGCAGTGAGCCTTTGTAGGGAGCCACCTGAAGCCAGGCAACCGCTTCGTCACTAAGCCCGAACAGATCGCCGACTTTTTCAGCCTGTTCCTTATTCATCGCCATCTGGCCAAGGCAAGCAGACGTAGTCCATTCTTTGGAAAGGCCAATGGTCTCTGCAACATTGCTCCACTTGATGCCTTTGAGCACTTTGGAGGACAGAATCATCTGGGTTACTTCATCGCGATTATTGATCATGGTGCCTTCCTTTAGTTGGGATGATTATTCAAATGTATGGCTGTAAGTTGTATTAGAGGAGTCGTGGTTCCAACGCTCATGCGGCACGGCTTTGTGTAGACGAGCCTACCTTCAGCCGTGAGATCATCTGACCACCTAGGTATTGCTCCATCACGAGTTCGTTAGCATCTTGCCGAATGGTCCTCCAAATTCCTTTGATTGAAGGCTGGCCGTGCAGAACCACAGGCATAGCACGGGTTTTGAGTCTTATCACTGGCGGCGTGTGCGCGTATTTAACTGCGTCGAGGCCAAGTACCGCATGTGCGATCGCTTGTGCCTGATATTTGATTGGTTCGACAAATCGGCAGGGCATCCCGTCAATGCTGATGCAATCACCTAATGCATAGATCTTTGGGTCGCTGGTGCACAGCGTTTGCGGGTTTACGGTGAGACCACGCTCAAAATGCAGGCCTGCCTGGAGGGCGAGTCGGTTGTCAGTGACTAATCCCGTGGCTGCGACAACCTGATCAACCTCAACCTCGTGGCCAACTTTCAATTTAATAATTCGCTTACCACATTCGAGTTCAGCGACGCCAGCAACATCAGCACCGGCAAGATAGTTGACGCCGAGATCAACCAAACTGCTGACCAGTCGAGAGGCGGCCTCTTCAGGCAATAACCCGGCCAGCGGAGAGGCATTGCGATCAAAAAGTGTGACCTTGTGCCCGGCACGCACGAAATCCTCTGCCAGTTCGCACCCGATCATACCGGCGCCGATAATAGCCACCATTTGTTTACCTTGCGCAAGAGCTTGTTGCAGGCCGGACCAGCCAGCCAAGTCATTGACACGCCAGCACAGGGAAGGTGGCAGCTGGGGAGGAAGAATCGGTTTTGCGCCCTGAGCCAGAATCAGCTGTGTGTAGTTCAGCGATCCCCGCGTTGTGCGTAGCTGCTGCAATATGGAACTGAGACCAACCACAAATGTCTCAGGCATTAGATGGACACCGAGGCGGTGGGCGGCTTCGTATCCGGCCTCGCGAACCAGCGCCGCCTTGTCCGCGCCGCGACTGATTGCGACGGATAGCTCAGGTTTGTGATACACATCGCCATTGCAGGCGCTGATCAGGGTGATAGGCACTGTGGAGTCCAGCGTTCGGAGCGCTTCCACGGCGGACCAGCCAGCAATGCCTGCACCTATAACGACAATGCCGGTCTCGCGGTTAAATTGCATAGGCAGAGTGGAAACGGCTATATCCTGGCGTTCGAACAGCTCGAAATCGGACTTGGTGACACCACACAGAGGACATTCCCAGTCGTCAGAAATATCCTCAAAGCGGGTGCCAGGCACGAGGCCGCTATCCGGATCGCCCTGCTCTTCGTCATAGATCAGTCCGCAGGCGCGGCAAATATATTGCCGCCAAGGCATCGTTTGATCGAATGTTTGCTCGCTCATGTCGGTACCTCTTCACGCATTTGTTTTGCCATCTCCCACCGCAAATGCTTGAGCGCTGGTGTAACGATAGCGACAAAATGTGCTTCGCGTATTCGGCGTTGCGGAGCTGAATGCATCAGGTAACCTCGCGCACCCTGATGTAGAAGCGCCGACTGGGATGCTTTGAGTGCCAGCTCGGAACCCCGAGCGCGCAAATCAAGCACATCAAGGAGGAAGTCTTTACTGCCATCAAACGGGGTTTCTGAAAGTCTCGCCGCTTGTGCTGCAATGTCATCAAACTCGGCCTGCATTTCGTCCGGGCGGTCATGGAGATACTGGTTTACATGACCGAGTGACGGCTCGACCTCGCGGGCGGAATCAATAGAGCCCTGGATGACGCCGGTGGCCATACCAACCTGCAACAAAATGAAAGCGCTGCGAATACGCTGGATAAAAGGCCGGACAGGATCCGCAATCATTTGATCTTCGCTGACGAAATAATCGACCAGCGGGATAGCCCAAGTGCTGGTCCCTTCCATGCCGGAAAACTTGGGGCATTTCCTAAGTTTTACGCGCTCGTCCAGATCCAGCAGAAACATAATTTCATGGGAGCGTGTGCCGTCATCCCGATCGACGGCGGCGATCACACCGCAGTAGTGTCCCGGGGCGATGTGACTTATCCACGGCAACGTACCACTGACGCGATAGCCCCCCGGCACCTTTCTGGCTTTCAGTGCCATCTTTTCGATGCCGGTGAATGCTTTCATCGGGTTGGAAAGGGCGGTTCCACCAAAGGTGCGGCCGGCAGCGTGGTCGGGTAAGCGGGCCAGCAGTGCCGGGTTGCCTGATTGCTCCATGTAAAGTCCGCATACGTCGTGACACCAGGTCATGAAACCGGTGGCTCCACAGTGTCGGCTGATCTCCTGCATGGATGCTATTGCCAGACCGTAACGGGAGCCATATTGGTTGAGATGACCGGCAAAAGCGCCTGCCTGACCAAGGTGCGCCATGATATCAAGCGGGTAGTAACCCTCATGGTCGATCCGGTAAGCTGCTGGTGCGAGCTGCTCGCGCCCAACCAGACCGACATCAGCGAGTACCTGTGAATCGTCAGCCCAGAGAGCTGTGTTTGAAGAGACTGCGACGTTGTTCATGGCGTTTTTTCCTGGTCAGTTGAAATTTAATTAGTTCATCATGCTGATGCTGAACGGGATCGGGTTACACATGCTGTTAGCGACCGGTGAGAAGTAACTGGCCTTCTTAACAATCTCGTCCAGTTCTTCCCGGGTCGCATCGCCCTCTATGAGAATCTTGACGCGGATTTCCTGAAAGCCCATCTGTTCAGGCATACGATCAGCGCCACCAGCGCCCCAGGCAGCGCTGTTGCCAATGTCACCTTCAAGGAAAATTTCCAAGCGGCTTAAGTTGACTTGCTTCCAGGTAGCCACTGCGGTGATGCCAACGCAAAGGCAGCCACCTAAGCCGGATAGAACGATTTCGCCTGGTGCCGGAGCAGTGTCTTCTCCAAACAAGTGCAGTGGTTCGTCCACCACAACTTCGTGCTGATTGACGTGGCTGACGGTGCGGTACTGGCCATCAGTAACGGTGTGGACTTTATTAGTACCACGGTTTTCCGGGTTATTTCGGCCTTTGTCGGCAAAAGTGGATAAGCCTTCCCGGTCGATCGGGCGCAGGTGAGTTGAGACGGTTTTCGGTGCGGTTGTTGTAGTCATGGTTTCTCGCTCTCTAGTTGGATTGGCAAGCCTGGATGCATTGTTACCAATGTGTCCACGTTTGCTAGTAGAGAAAGCATGGTGTGTGCCAATCCTTAAAAAATTATGAAAAATAGAGAGTTAAATATTATTTCCTGGTGTTTTGAAAAGCATTGGAATGCTTTGGCGAGGAATGTAAAGCTGACAATGTCAGACAATCAGGTGCGGCAGGAGGTAGGTTAAGTACTGGGTAGAACGATGGTCAGTTTTTTGTCCGCATTAGGGCTTGCAAGTCGTGTTGTCGACGCCTAGTTTTTCCATCCGGTAGCGAAATTGCCTCGGCGTCATCTGCAAAATGGCTGCAGCCCGAGTTTTGTTGCCGCCTGTTTTTTGTAGTGCGTCTCCAATGGCTTTTGATTCGTCTTCACGCACCCAGCTATATGGGCGCCCATGTGCTGACGTCATTTGGGCTTTATAAGCGGGATCACTCGCTAATGGAGGTGATGGTTGTGAGGTAAGTGCCGGCCCTGCTTCAAGGGGGTCGTTGATAGCAGACTCCTGACGAAGGATCATTTCGATATCCTGGATACTGATTGCTCCGTCCAGCGCTGTGAGAACTGAGCGCTTGAGCACATTTTCCAACTGACGAATGTTTCCCGGCCAGTTATAACTCTCCAGCCGTTCCATCACGCCCTGTCCAAAAACGGTATAGCGACTGTATTCGCGGTTTGCTGACATTAAGAAGTGGCGTGCAAGGATTTGTACATCACCTGCTCGCTTTCGCAAGGGTGGAAGATGAATGGGAAACACGTTGAGCCGATAATAGAGGTCTAAACGGAATGTGCCTCTATTGACCGCTTCTTGAAGGTTTTGGTGTGTGGCAGTAATGATTCGAACATCAACAGGAATATCTTTGATGCCGCCGACACGCTGAATAGTTTGGCCTTCGAGCACACGCAGTAGCTTGGATTGGAGCTCCAGGTTTAAATCGCCGATTTCGTCTAAGAAGAGGGTGCCGCCGTTTGCCAGTTCAATTTTTCCCTGCTTCGCGGATGATGCGCCCGTAAAGGCGCCGCGTTCGTGTCCGAACAACTCGGACTCCAGCAGCTGTTCCGGGATAGCGGCACAGTTGATTGCGAGAAAAGGACTGTCTTTGCGGCCACTATTAAGGTGCAGAGCCTGTGAAAAACGCTCTTTACCGGTTCCTGATTCGCCGGTGATTAACACCGTCACCGGGGTGTTGGCAACACGAGTTACCAGCTTAAGCGCATCATGAATTGCCGGGCTCTCGCCAAGGATACCGTGGCTGACATGCTTAGTTTGCAGAGCGTCCTTAAGTTCTCGGTTTTCCTCCTGCAGGTAACTGGTACGTTCGTCGATCAGGTTATTAATCTTGATGATTTGCGCGATGAAGGTTGCCAGAATGCGAAGAATGATTAAGTCTGCGTCTACTGGACGAGGCCGCATGCGTAAGCGGTGAGCCGCCAGAACCCCGATTGGCGTATCGCCATCCATGATGGGAACGGCAATATAGGCGACCATGTCGTCGGGAAGGGTGGTTCGTTCGATGGCCCGAAAAAGGTAACCGGTATCTTCGTCGATATTTTGCACTACCGCCAGCTTCCCCGTTTTCATAACCTTACCGGTAATCCCTTCGCCGTGCTCATATTGGCCCTTTTTGCGTTCCTCGTTTGTCAGGCCATAGCAATAACGGATGTGAAGATGGGAAGTTGTCGTTGAGGGCAGTAAAACCCTGCCTCTGTTCAAACCAAGCATCTGGGACATCAGTCTCAACGTGCTGGTGATCGCAATTTCGGGCGTGGCCGCATGCCCGATCAATTTGGCGGCTTCATGCAGAACCGAGAGGTCGGATCCGGCAGTATCCGTAATGGCTTGGGTATTGCCCGTGAGACAAGTGTCGCCCATGTCGCTCATCATATTTTCTGCCAATGTTAGGAGAGGCTTATTCGACATGCCAATTGAAGCGCTTGATTAGAACATTGCAGACGCTGTCTAACCCATAACCGATGATCCCAATGACGAGTACGACGGCCGCGAGGTAGTCGTAGGAGAGGGTATCTCGCGCATCATTAATGGCATAGCCCAGCCCGCTGGTGACCCCCAGATATTCGGCCGGTACGAGGACCACCCATGCCACACCGACGGCCATTCGAATGCCTGCCATTACGTCAGTCATGATGGCGGGCAGGATAATACGACGCAGCATCTGTGTGCCAGAGGCCCCAAGGTTGCGCGCAACCTTGAACCAGTTCGGATCAATTCGACGCACCCCGTGTGCCGTCGAAAATATAATCGGCCAGACTGTCGCCATCACAAGTAAGAATATAATGGCTGAATCCCAGGTTTCAAAAGCCATGACGGCGATTGGCATCCAAGCCAATGGGCTGATCATGCGAAGAAATTGGAAGGGAACATTGGCGATTTTGAGAGCGACATCAATATAACCAATGGTGATGCCTACTGGGACACCGATCGCAATGCCCCACATCAGTCCGACAAGGATCCGGGAAAGGCTTGACGCTATTGGTGCCCAGACCTCGCCGCTGGCTACCATACTGTAGAGCGCTTGAAAGGCAGGTACCGGCGCGAAAGCGGAAAATGCACTCAGGTGTTCATTGTTTTTAATAAGTAAGCCGCCAATCCACCAAAGGACGAGCAACCCTGTAATACCCATGACGGGGTATTGCAGCTTGCCGAGTATACGAATGAGCGTCGCTGAGCTGAAGAACGAGACGGGACTGCTCATCGATGTTGGCGTGCTGACACTCATAGCTTGATTACCTCTTCACGCGCAAACGGGTTGTCTGCATCAAAACCGGGAGCGTCCTGCCATCCGGGGTATGCCTCCATCGCTGCTTTAACGAAGCGATAGTCAACGAGGTCTGCTGCGACAAAGTCAGCATCAAGATCCTTCAGGAACGAAACGTCACCGCCGACCAGAGTTCGCTTAAGCTCGTTGACGATCAGTTTGGTGGCCGACGGAAATGGCCAGGGCTGAAAATCAATGCGGCCACTGCCCCATTCGGGGTGCTGGATCGCGTCAGGCTTTGCGTAGCGTTCGTCGCTGTAGTCTGTCATTGCCTTCTCCACTACATCGGCCTTCATAGGGAGGTAGCGTTTGCCGTCCCGGGACATCATTGCCGCCACCTCCCTTTTGTTCTTTTGGGCGTAAATTTGAGCTTTAACAATGGCGTTCATAACCTTCTGCGTCCATTCGGGGTTTGCGTTCACCTGCAGCTCATTCATGCAGACAACACAGCAAGGATGGTTACGCCAGATGTCCCCGGTAAAGCGCAACATCTTGGCGCCTGCCAGCATCTCGCCAGCTGCGTTGAACGGTTCAGCGACGATATAACCGTCAATTTTTCTTGCTGCAAGCGCCGGTGGCATATCCGGTGGCGGCATGATCTGAAGGTTTACTTCGTTAGCGGCAAGCTCCTCGCTTTGTCCCTTGATCACCGGAGTCAGGCCAGCATGTCGCAACCCCATTTGCAGAACGATGTTGTGCATGGAATACCAGTAAGGTACGGCGATCTGCTTACCACCGAGATCTGCGAATTTCTCCGCCCCAACGTCCTTGCCGACGACTAGCCCCGAACCGTTTAGGTGTGCCCAGGACATGATCTTGATGGGAAAACCGTTGTTGTAACGCATCCAGATCGGGATGGGCTTGAGGAGGTGGACCAGGTTGAACTTGCCTGCCGCAAAGCCTTCGACCAGCGGAGACCACCCCCTTATCAGAGTAGGGGGCTCCGACTTAAGCCCTTGCTCTTTGAAAAAGCCCATTTCATGAGCCACGAGTAGCACGGTCGCGTCGGTGATTGGTAAGTAGCCGATACGTACTACTTCGTCAGCGGGGGGTTGCACATTGGCCCAAGCTGAGCTGCTAGCGGCAAGCCCAAAGCCAGCGGCCAAACCACCAAGAGCAAGACTGTCAAGTAAGAAATCTCTTCGGCCCATTTCATGCTTTTGAAGGTATTCTGCATCAGACTTGGATATCGGGCTGTCGTCACCGTTGCGATTCTTCATATCAAACTCCTCTTTGATAGAGCCATTGAATAGTTAAGCGGCTGATTCGGACTGTTTGGCTTCGGTCTGCTGCTGGCGACCTTCCAGGCCGGTATCCGTTCCTTTAAAGCGATTCATAAGTTCTTCCCGACGAGCTTGAAAACCACTGTCCATATGGCGACGAGGCCACGGAAGGTTTACTTTAAGCTCGTCGACGATACGCCCCGGGTCCTGGGACATTATTAGAACGCGGTCCGCCATGGCCACGGCTTCATCGATGTCATGGGTAACAATAATCATGGTGATGCCGCGTTCTCGACAAATCTCCGGAACCTCTTCTTGCAAAGCTGTGCGGGTGAACGCGTCAAGTGCAGAAAATGGCTCATCAAGCAAGAGGATTTCTGGATCGGTTGCCAGAGATCTGGCGAGCGCAACCCGTTGTTGCTGTCCGCCTGAGAGGCTTTGCACGTTGACGCCTTTTTTGTCATGCAGGCCAAGCATATCCAGTAAAGAGTCGACTCTTTCTGCCGCCTCAGCTTTTGACAGGCCTGCAAACATGAGCCCGAGCGCTGCGTTTTCCTTAACGCTCATCCAAGGATAGAGCGAGGCCTTCTGGAACATCATGTTCCATTTGGCGCTTGGCTTGCTGACTTGATGGGAGTTGATGCGGACGCACCCTTGAGAGGGAATCAAAAGCCCGGCCAACATGTGCAGCAGGGTAGATTTTCCGCAGCCACTACGACCTATGAGGGCCGTCATTTCACCCGGTTCGATGTACGCATCAATGTCTTTCAATGTTGGTGCGGCTGAAGGTGTGAACTGATGGGTGACGTAATCGATAGAAAGTGATGCGCCCATGTCTTTGCTCCGGTTCAAACGAATATTGGTATGATCCGAAGCAGTATGTGTGCCACCAATATTAAGTAAACAAAAATCAATAAGTTGAAATATTTAAGGCGGGATTGTCATTGGTTTTCAGAGGTTGCCAATGTCGGACAATGGCAATTGTCACTCGCCAATGCCCAGCTTCGGTGCAAGTGTTCGGATATAGATCGAGAAATCTTTCTGGAGGAAAAGCGCCGCTGGGATAAGCATAGGTCAGGATTTATAGCGTTATGTGGGAAGTAAAAGGCGGACTGGAACCTCGACCGTCTCACCAGAAACGCATCGAAATTCCAGCCCTGCGTGATCAGAGGTTAAAATGCAGCGCCCAATGTGAGCCAGAGCTTCTTCGTATCCACTTTGCCCGCTGCGCTGTCACCGGCGGAGTACATGGCGTACTTGATGCCTGCCGTGTAATGCTCAGCGAAACCGCGGTTGTAGGCTACACCCAATTCGTCGCCCAGATCGTCTATGCCTGGGGTCGATTCGTCAGCGCTGTAGTCATGATACTCGATGGCCCATTTACCGCCTGCCAGGCCGCCTGTAACGGTCAGTGAAATATCTTCCAGACCATTCGCAGGTGTTGCCAGAAACTGGTCAGACCAGCCGTTAAATACATGCAATGTGGCAAGGGGCGTGGCAAATCCATAGTTACCGCCATCAGAGCCCAGCACTTCATAAGCGAGGGCGATGGTGATGCCTTTGGCACCCAAACCTGCGTCAAGCCTGTAGTAGTCGGCGTCAAAGTCACTGGCGCCCGCTTCCGCTTCTTGGGTGGCGTATTCGGCGACTTAAATAAGCTTCACCGATTCCAGGTTGTAGTCGCCCGCGTAACGCAAACCCATGGTATCCAGAGCGTTATCTTTTCCGTTATCCACTTCTAACAGATAGGCATAGGCCGTGAGTCTTCCAAAGCCGGTCTGGTATCCTAGATTCAACATGTGATCGTTTGCAGGCAAGTCGCCGGCTTCGGCGAAGATGCGGTTACGCTGGTTAAGAAAGGCATAGTCGAGGCTCAGCACACCGTTCGGCGCATAGGTCAGGCGCAAGGCGTCAAAGGTCTGCCGGTCTTGGCGCCAACCGACATGACCAACATGGCGTTGGTTGTCGTAAGTGATGACCTGACGGCCAACGCGCGCCCTGACGTTGTAGCCGCTGTACTGTAAGTAAGCCTGATCGACTTCCGTGGCTTCTGGATCGGGGATGACCGAATAGTCCGTGTTCTTACCTTGGGTGTTGTTGTAATCGTCCCATCCCAGAACCGTGCGTGAATCCTCGAATTCCAGAACACCGGTAACACCATTGTAGCTGCCGGTCGTGTAGCCCAGACGGGTACGGACGGTCAGAGCATCAGCATCTTTAAGGGCGTTGTCCTGATCCACCGACTCATAGCGCAGGCGCATGTTTCCGGAAACATCACCCTTGCTAAGCGCGCCGTAAAGGGTGTGCTCATCTGCAAGTGCGGGTGTACCAATCATCAGGACACCAAGCATACCGGCCGACTTCCGCATCAATAATCGTTCTCTCATGGTTACTTCCTTTATGGCAATGAAAAATCTTTTATGGGGCGAGTTGATCCTGGTGTTCCTACGGGCACCTGTCGGATCAGCCAGTATTTCGCCTGACGCGCTGGTTGATTAATCGATGATGTACCGGATAACGCGCTGGTTCGTACGAATATGAATAGGAGCAGTATGTATGCCACCACTAATAAGTATATGAACATCAATGGTTTGAAAGTTTTCAGGTGGGATTGTAAGTGATTTTAGAGAGTTATCAATGTCGAACAATGTCAATTGTCCACGTGCCATTACGCAGCTTTGGTACAGATGTTCGGAAGGTTGCTAGTGAGGTACGGCAGTTCTGCATGCTGATTGAACTTCACCTGTTGAAGGTTAGCAAGCGTCTCTTTTTAGCGTTGCTGGAAAAGTATCAAACTATATTGTCCAGAGACTAATGCAGTAGATACATAATGAGGGCAAAAATTATCAAACTTTGAAGCCTGTTAGGGGTCAAAAAATGCAAGAGTGAAGCCGGGTTTTATCAAACGTTAATGTCTTCTGACAGTTGCGGGAAACACCCAGCTTCTGAGCGATGGCGCGGATACTCTCGCCCTGAAGATGAAATTCATGAATTTCCACAAGTGTCTTCTGAGTCAACATCGGCCGCCGCCCTAGTCGTGGGATTAAGCGGCTAGCAGGCAGTATTTCGGTATTCTCGCCAGCCAGTTGTCGCAAACACAGGCGTCTAGGCTTGCGGTGGTTCTTCCGAACCCAAAGGTAATCAACCCCGCACAACCTTGAGCCTATGTACGGGGCCGGGTTACTTGGATTTGGGTCCAAATGGACCAGTTGTCCGGCCTTCGTTACCTGCGGGTTAGAAGATTAACAAATGCCAGAACTTCCCCGTAGAGGGCTTCAGGTTTTACGGGAGCACCAAGCCAGTCTCGTGATTTATCGCTTCTCTGTGAAGCAATACTCTTCCATCCCGAACAGACGCTAAAACCGGATGCTGTCCCAGCAAAACCTCATACGGTGTCTGCCCTTGAAGTACCACGCACCGCGCCGGTAGCCCTGTGGCAATGCCATACTCTTTTAAGTTCATGGCGGCTGCACCGTTGTCTGTGATCAGTTCCAGAGAGCGATCGATCCGGCTCATGCCCAGCATGTGACAGGCGTGCAATCCCACATCAAGCGTGCGCAGAAGGTTGCCATTGCCCATGGGGTACCAGGGGTCGCGGATGGAGTCCTGGCCGAAGGCGACTTTTAGGCCGGCGTCCAGCAGTTCGGGTACGCGGGTGATGCCCCGGCGCTTTGGATAGCTGTCGAACCGGCCCTGCAGGTGCAGGTTCTCTGTGGGCATGCAGAGGAACCGCAGGCCGGATTTTTTCAGCAACCGAAACAGCCGACTGCAGTAAGCGTCGTTGTAGGAGCCCATGGCACAGGTGTGGCTGGCGGCAACCCGGGAGCCGTAATCCAGCCGCAGGGCTTCGGCGGCGAGCACTTCCAGAAACCGAGATTCGGGATCATCGATTTCGTCACAGTGAACGTCGACCTGCAGGTCATGTTTGTGGGCGAGCTCCATCAGCCAGCGAACGGATTCGGTGCCGTAATCCCGCGTGAACTCGAAGTGGGGAATGCCCCCAACCACATCAGCACCAAGGCGTATGGCTTCTTCCATCAGTTCGCGGCCGTTCGGGAAAGACCAGATGCCTTCCTGGGGAAAGGCCACAATCTGTAAGTCGACAAAACCGGCCACCAGCTCGCGCACCTCCAGCATGGCTTTGAGCGCGGTCAGATTAGGGTCGGTTACGTCGACATGGGTACGGACATACTGGATGCCGTGGGCCGCGAACATTTTTAACGTTCGGGTGGCCCGGTTAATGACATCCTGATGGCTCAAAGTAGCCTTGCGTTCCGCCCAGCACTCGATGCCTTCGAATAGAGTGCCGCTCTGGTTCCAACGGGGTTCGCCTGCGGTCATGGAAGCGTCCAGATGAATGTGAGGTTCCACGAAGGCGGGGGTGACCAGATTACCGGCGGCATCCAGTTCGTTCTCTCTACCCGCCACCGGCTCGGGTTGGACGGTGATTTCGGCGAAACGGCCATTGGCAATGGTGAGCCGGTGTAGGCCTTCCCGGCCTTGTAAGCGGGCGTTTACGATGGCGCTTAATGTTTCCGTCATGGTGTCTCCAGGTGATAGCTCGGTGCGGTTATGGCTGTAACAGCAGATGAGCCATTAAACGTGTTTTGAAGTGGTCTGCGGGGTCAGTTTCCCCAGGCAGATTGTGGCTCAGTTGGTTCATTCGATTGCGCACGGTGTTTCTATGGCAGCCAAGTGTTTGTGCCATGGCGCGCTGGTTACCCCGGCACGCAATCCATGCGTCTAGCAGGTCTGCCGAACCGGCCAGGGTATCGGCATCAAGCGTATACTCGGCGGCCTGTTCGGACCAGACGATGGCCCTGCCAACCGTTTCGCTAACTTCCACCATTGGCAAGGAATAGGGCTGCTCAAACAGCGGGATGGCCAGGTCGTCGGCCAGTTTGCAGAGAGTGTTCGGCAGGTGGCCGATATACGCATCGCCGGTGAGTACCACCAGGCCCGATATAGCGCACTCTTTGCCCTCGTACAGGCATTCCGCCAGGTTCTCGGGACTGCGATGCCGGCTGATACCGGTGACAAACACCAGCTCGCCGCCTTTTACCCAGCTTTTGAACGAGCGGTTTTCCGCCACGTAAGGCCAGCGCACCAGGTTTTTTGCCGCCGTGCTCCCGCCCCGAAGCCGAATGGCACCGAGGCCTGGGAGTTTGGGGATTTCGTCGCATCGCAGTGGCACTTACGCGGCACCCATAAGCTGGGCCCGGCGCTCGCGCACGCCCTGGCTGACCACCAGAATCACGCTGTAACTCAGGGCAGCCACAAGAACACCCACAATGGGCGCGATCCAGGGCGACGTGTATGCCGCAGCCGAGCCAATGGCATAGGCTGCAAGGCCGGTTACGTTAAAAGCGGGCAGCGTTACCTCACCCAGAGCCGGGTACTGGCGCTTATAGCCAACAAAATAGCTGGCCATGATCACCCCGCCAATGGGTGGGATAAACGTACCTAGCAATATCAGGAAGGGAATCAGCCATTCATACATGCCCATGACGGCCAACACGGTGCCAATGGCAGCACCGGCAATCGTTACCAGTTTGCGCCGACGGGTACGCACCAGGTTGCAGCCTGCAATGGCAAAGTTATAAACGGTGTTGTCTTGCGTGGTCCAGAGGTTCAGGAACAGCATCAAAATACCAAGCGTTGCCAGGCCTTGGGTCACCATGATGTCGACAATATCGGCTTGCTGATACACCAGGGCTCCGAAGGCACCGATCAGGGTCATCAGACCGTTGCCAAGGAAGAAGGCCAGCAGCGTAGCAAACACGGCGGTCTTTCCGGATTTAGCGAAGCGGGTCCAGTTAGTTGCCTGGGTGCCGCCGCTGACAAAGGTTCCGAACACCAGAGTGATGGCAGCGGCGACGGTCATGTTGTCGGTTGAGGTAATGGTCAGCAAGCCTGAAAGGCCACCGGCATCGGAGGTGGCGATGGTCATACTGACGGCGACCAGAATGATCATCGCGGGCACGGCGATGCGTGACAGCCACTCCAGACCACGGTGGGGTTCTGGGGACATTCCGTCCTAATGTAACACTTATCGCTACAGCCCTTGCCTCATAGGGTGTCCAGAGGTGTCTTAATTTTCATTTTGCACGATTGATTGCATAATCTCATCTAAGTCGAG
>Ga0307978_1000875_pt1 | contig 23904 bp, 19 predicted proteins | sample OrgLakmetage1056_FD_203151 | JGI IMG/M metagenome (GOLD analysis project Ga0307978, IMG submission 203151) | Saline water microbial communities from Organic Lake, Antarctica - #1056 | ecosystem: Environmental > Aquatic > Non-marine Saline and Alkaline > Saline | place: Antarctica: Organic Lake...
ATTTTCGGTCTAGACCATATGCACGTCGGTGCACTTTTAATCCACCGGGCAGAATACCTTCAGTATTAATACCATTTTGCACGCATTCCTTCATAACCCCCCAGATGTCGACTAAACGTTCTCTGAGAACTTCCTCTGGCATGACCGATATTTCATTTTTTATCATCAGTGTGCTGATAGAAAAGCCATTGTTATGACATATTTGCATTAGTTCAGTGGCTGTTGAAAATGGAAAAGGGGCGTTGACTTGTTGTTCAGCAAACTTTTCGGCTTTTTGCGCTTTAAACTCAGACTCTTCGACGATAAAACCGCCGCCTATTGAATAATATGTTTGCTGTAACACGCACTCAGTGCCGGCAAATGCAAAGAATGTCATACCATTAGAATGCAAAGGAAGGGTTTTTCTACGGTGGAACACAATTGCTCCATCTTTTGGGAAGATAATTTGATGTTCTTGGTTAAGCTGTAACACTTGAGCTATTTCGACTTGGGATAGCATACTCTCGACTTTTTTGACCGGTACGTTCTCCGGTAAATAACCAAGCAAGCCCAAGATAACCGCTTTACCAGTGCCATGTCCTTTGCCTGTTTGACCTAACGAACCATAAAGTTCGGTCTTTACGGCTGTTATTTGATCAAAAAGCTGTGCTTGCTTTAATACATCACAAAAGGCCGCGGCCGCTCGCATAGGTCCAACTGTATGAGAACTTGATGGGCCTATACCAACCTTGAACATGTCAAAAACACTGATCATACTTTATTACCTAATTGTTAATTTTACCCATCACTATTTTTACATAGTTTTGTTAATAAACAAGTGAGATTTGATAATCAGTCGCATTAGAAATGCTAATGCGATGTTATCGATCAACATTTACCTGAGATGAGCTTGAATGAAGGTCGAAAGACCTTGAATGAGGTTGAATTCAGATGTTCAAGCAGATAGGTCAGTTATGTTATCAAAAATCTTCCGATTCAATTAAGAATAAAACTCGATATGTTTACACAGCAAGGCTGTCATGCCCGCTGTAGCACCCCAAATAACATCATTTTGATACTGAATAAAATAGACAGGAAAAGTTTGCTTGCGGCGCTCGACATGATGCACAAAATAATTTTGCTGATTCATTAAGTGTGACAACGGCACCTGAAATACGCGACTGACCTCATTTGTATCAATTATTAAGTCATTATCGAGATCAACTGATTCATCTAAAATACCAATGACAGGTAAAACGGCGAAACCGCTAATGGTTTTATACTCAGGAAGGGTACCAAGGACACGAACTTTATCCGGTTTAAGACCAATTTCTTCCTCGGCCTCACGCAGCGCAGTGTCAACCAATGTTTCATCACAGGTTTCATATTTACCGCCTGGGAAACTTATTTGGCCTGCGTGATGGTTTAAATGAATTGCACGCTGCGTAAACAATACATGTAAGTCTTCAAATGGCGGATGCAAGCAGATAAGCACCGCTGCTGGCCTAGTTTTTACTGGAAATGGAAAGTCGTGCGATGGCCCTGCTGACCAAGGAAGGTGGAACTTGGATAAAAAGTGTTTTTCATTCATGCTGTTGGTTTATCCACTTCATGTTGACTTTTTACTGTCACCGTTGCCTTCATTATACTGTCTTGTGGTAAGTCGTCTATGTGCATCGTTTGTTCGAGCACAGGCAATATTTTGGCGACTTTATCCAAGCTTTCTTGGTATTCGCTGTCAATATCTGAATCTAATACAATACCGCCACCAGCCCAACAATAAAGTCGATTATTTTCTGCTAGCACCGTACGAATACAAATGCTGGTGTCCATATCGTCGCGTATACCAATATAGCCTATACTACCACAGTAAATACTGCGCTTATCAGGTTCAAGTTCCTGAATGATTTGCATCGCCCTGTGTTTTGGAGCACCTGTTATCGATCCCCCGGGAAAAGCGCCTTTGAGTAATTGAATGGGCGAAGACGTTGCCTTAAGTTTACCTAAAATGGTACTCACCATATGGTGTACTGCAGGATAACTCTCGAGTTTGAATAAGGCTGGAACCACAACTGAGTGCGGCTCGCAGTGTTTACTTAGATCGTTTCTAAGCAAATCAACAATCATGAGGTTCTCAGCTCGGTCTTTCTCTGAATTAAGCAATTCTTCACTTAGCTTTTTATCATCTTCGCTATTTTGAGCTCGTTTGCGCGTGCCTTTAATTGGTTTTGTCTCTACCATACCTGTTTTTACTTGTAAAAAACGTTCAGGAGAAACACTTAAAATACAACTGTTTTCTAGGCGAATAAAAGATGAAAACGGGGCTTTATTAACGTTGCGAAGCAGTCGATAAGCTTGCCACTCAGAACCTTGATAAGAAGCTTCAAAGCGCTGAGCAAAGTTTATTTGATAGCAATCACCAGAATGCAAATAATTGTCGATTTTTTGTAATTTTTTACGGTATTCAGACTCTGTTTGATTCGCTAACCAATGACTTAATTGCCGAAACTTTTCTGAATTACTTGCATCCGAATTCCTATGTTCACCTAAATTAGGGCGTTTCAGTTGCTCTGCACGCTTTGCGTCGATATAACAACGATAGACCTTGTTGGTTCTATTATCAAAAATGAGGCTTTGATCATAAATACCAACGGCTAAGTCAGGCGATGAATATTGCTCTGCATTGTTGTCTTGTATGCCGTCTAACTGCACGTTCAAATCGTAATTAAAGTAACCTAAGGCGCCACATAAAAAAGGAAGCGGGCTGGAGTCAGTCGCACTAACCATTAATTTAAATTTGCTGTGAATTTGTTCCAATCTTTCAAACGGGCATTGATCCACTGTATCTGATTCTGTTTCTAGTAAACTCGTCCAGTCGTGGATCGCAGATTCGACCAATTTCTTACTTTTAACCACTAGCTTTGCAATAGGAGAATGCACGATAATGTCGTAACGACCATCGCTTAATTGATTATTGCAAGTGTCGAGTAACATTGCCCAAGGCAAATGCTGGTAAGCTGAAAATACTTGAACTGCGGAGATCCCTGTAAGTTCAGGGCACTCTTCAATGAAAATCGGTAATGACAATGTTAACCTCGTAAATAATCAGGTTTTTTTGGCGAAATAGACATGAGTCACGTAGTATACTTGGCTAATTATCAAAACCATATTAATCTTTGAAAAAAATAGAGGACATCATGACCGTCATTCGTCAACAAGACTTTATAGACAGTATTGAAGATGCGTTGCAATTTATCTCATATTATCATCCTTTAGATTACGTTAAGGCAGTTGAGGCTGCTTACAATCGTGAGGAGAGCAAAGCGGCAAAGGACGCTATGGCGCAAATTCTAATTAACTCAAGAATGTCTGCCGAGGGCAAGCGTCCGCTTTGTCAAGATACGGGAATTGTGACTTGCTTCGTTAAAATTGGCATGGCGGTAAGGTGGGATAAAACCGATATGACTGTTCAAGAAATGGTTGATGAAGGAACTCGTCGTGCTTATCTTAATCCCGACAACCCTCTAAGAGCCTCGATTGTTTCTGATCCTGCTGGTAAACGTATTAATACCAAAGACAACACACCTGCAGTTGTGCACGTTGATACTGTTAAAGGCGAAAAAATAGAAGTAATGATAGCAGCCAAAGGCGGCGGTTCAGAAAATAAATCGAAAATGGTTATGCTGAATCCAAGCGATGATATTGCAGAGTGGGTAGTCAAGACATTACCTACGATGGGCGCAGGTTGGTGTCCTCCGGGCATGTTAGGCATAGGCATTGGCGGCACAGCCGAAAAAGCCGCTGTGTTAGCCAAAGAAAGCTTGATGGACCCAGTTGATATTCAAGAGTTAATGGAGCGTGGTGCGGTTACGACTGAAGAAAAACTGCGTTTAGATATATTCAAAAAAGTGAATGACTTGGGTATTGGTGCGCAGGGTTTAGGTGGCTTAACCACGGTTGTAGACGTTAAAATAAAATCAATGCCAACGCATGCAGCATCTAAGCCGGTTGCCATGATCCCAAATTGTGCGGCAACACGTCATGCGCATTTTTACCTTGATGGTTCAGGTTCATCAGAGTTACAGCCACCTAAATTAGAAGACTGGCCAGACGTGACTTGGGAAGTTAGTAAAAACACAAGACGGGTCAACCTCAACAATATTACCAAAGCTGATATTCAAGATTGGAAGGTGGGAGAAACAGTTTTACTTAGCGGTAAAATGTTGACTGGCCGAGACGCTGCCCACAAACGCATTCAAACGATGTTAGATAATGGCGAAGGTTTGCCACAAGGCGTCGACCTAACTAATCGCTTTATTTATTACGTCGGTCCAGTTGATGCTGTTGGCAGCGAAGTTGTCGGTCCTGCTGGCCCAACAACGGCCACACGCATGGACAAGTTTACTGACATGATGTTGGAGCAAACTGGTCTTATAGGCATGATAGGTAAGGCAGAACGCGGCCCAGCAACAGTTAAAAGTATTGCTAAGCACAAAGCGGTTTATCTAATGGCGGTAGGCGGTGCGGCTTACCTCGTATCCAAAGCAATTAAGAAGTCGCGAGTGGTTGCTTTTGAAGACTTAGGAATGGAGGCAATTTACGAGTTTGATGTTGTCGATATGCCAGTGACTGTCGCTGTAGATAGCACAGGTGCGAACGCACACGAAATAGGCCCTGCTATTTGGAAAGCCAATATTGCTGACTTGGATGCGGCTTTAAGAATCAAATAGCCTCCATTTGCTACATGGGTTAAATATAAATAGCCGTCGCAACGAAGTAGGGTCCCTCAATTTGATGAGACCCTCTTATTAAATATTGACTTGTGTTTGTCGATTTTTATTCAATCATGCAATCAATAAATTTAAGCTCAAGCACTTGTGTGTTGAAGTGGACATATAAATAAAGACCCAAAAGGACAAGTACTCCATGTTACAACGGTTTATGAATATCGACGTCGTAATAGCATCCGGAATTGCTGCGTTTGTTACCTTGCTGATCGTTTGGTTACTCGTTTGGTTGATCATGCGGTCTCAATCAAGGCGTGTATTAGACTCGATCCAAGCGACGCATCAGTCAGAACAAATACAACAGTCAGACGCATATATTGATGAACTCAGTGAGCAAAAAAATCAATATGACAGTCAAATCCAGGGTTTTAAGCAACAGATTGCGCTAAATACTCAATCTTTTACTCAATACGACGCTAAAATTATGGAACTCCAAGATAGGCTGCAAAAAAATGACTTCGAACATAAGCTGCAGTTAGAGACCGGTCGCAGCATAACAGCCGACAATCAACGCGAAATAGGAATTTTAAGTCAAAAGGCAGATGAATTACTGCGTAAGCAAAATGAAAATGCGGTCTTTTCGAAGAAATTAGAAGAAGTAAACGATAAATACACAAACTTACAAGCAAGTTATCATTCTCAACAGGCGGGTTTTGAACAAGAAAGAAAGAGTTTCTCCGAAAAGTTAAGCTTGCTTGAAAATGCAGAAAAGCAGCTTTCGATACAATTCGAGAATTTAGCTAACAAAATTTTTGAGCAAAAATCAGAAAAGTTCACCAAAACCAGCGAGTCTGGAATAACCCAGCTAATTGCACCACTTAAAGATCAAATCGAATCATTTAAGCGCCAAGTTTCTGAACAATATGTCAAAGAAGGGCAAGAAAGAGCGTCTTTAAAAACCGAAATTCTCAGTTTGAAAGAACTCAACAATCAAATCACTGAAGAAGCCGCAGCCCTTACCAATGCACTAAAAGGGGACAATAAGCAGCAAGGCAATTGGGGTGAACTGGTTTTAGAGCGAATACTAAGTGAATCTGGATTACGTAATGGTCATGAATACGAAACTCAGAAATCGTTAAAAAACGACCATGGCAAACGGTATCAGCCGGATGTTGTGGTTCATCTACCTAACGATAAAGACATTATTATTGACTCCAAAGTGTCACTAATAGCGCATGAGAAATACGTTAATGCAAAAACTGATGATGACCGTAAACGCGCTATCAAAGAGCATATCAATTCGATAAGTGGCCACGTCAAAGGATTGAGTAAAAAAGACTACCAAGACTTAACTGGGGTAAGGACATTAGACTACGTACTGATGTTTATTCCAATCGAATCGGCTTTCATTTCAGCCATTGAGCATGCTCCTGAGCTTATAAAACTCGCGCTTGATAACCAAATCATGTTAGTTAGCCCAACTAATTTACTGGTTGCACTGCGGACAATTAATAATATTTGGCAATACGAATACCAAAATCAGAATGCGAATAAAATTGCGGACCAAGCACGCAAGATGTATGACAAGTTCCATGGCTTTGTTACAGATATGGAAAAAATTGGCCGAAATGTCGATGCTACGGCAAAGGCATATGAAGCCGCCATGGGCAAATTATCTACTGGACGAGGGAACTTAGTTAGACAAGCAGAGCAGTTCAAAAAACTTGGTGTTGCACCAACTAAATCACTGGACGCAGGTCTGCTAGATGGCAGTCTAGATGATGATTATGACGATATTGATGACCCTGAAGATATACCAACAGAAGCGTAATTATATGTATCTACCTTAATGATAAGTTGATGTTAAAACCGAATATTTTCGATAGTTAGGTTTTGACCACGACTGATATAGTTATATTCATCTTGAGATAGATCAAAACGATATAACAAGGTATACAACGCCTGTTGTTGCAATTCACTTTGGTCTTGCCTAGCAATGTTAAATAAGGCGTCTTTTAACGCAGATGACCTGTCCAGAGTACCTGCCTGAATGGAATCCATAATAATCGATTGCATTGAGTTGTTTGCATCGGTTGCATTAAATACATCAAGAGCCAATTGCTCTCTTTGTGTTGAATTACTAAAGCGAAGTAACTGACTAAAATAATACGGACTGTCGGCTTTTTCACTGCTGTCTATCGCGGCTTTAAGACGCTCTGTGACTTGTTGGGTTTCAGTATAACTCAACTCATAGGGCATCAACATATCTAATGCTCTTAAGGCTTCGTCATCTTTTCCACTAAAAATAGCGATATCTTTTAACGACACCGTAATCGATGAAGATTTGATCCCGGTTCTTGCCACTAACTCTAAAAAGTTTGTTAAATTGGCCGGTTCTGCTTTCAGAAGAGCGTTTTCCATAACGCGTTGCATGGCCGGTTTACTCAACTCTTGTGGCAAGCCCATTATGATAGAAACAAGCATATAGCTGGCTTGAGAATCAATCGGGACTTGGTCAAAATATTCCAACAGCAATGCAAGCTCACTGCTTGAGGAAACCAAAATCTTGCGAATATCATCAATTTTTTTACCATACTCTTTATGGTCTGAATTTGATGTTGAATAAGTTACAAAGTCATTGAACAAAGCAATAATATCGCCACTGTCGACAATGATCGCAGCGTTGTTCAATGCATCGGTATCAGCTGTGTTTGTTGTATCTAACTTAAAATTCTTGTGCTCAATAGTTGTACTAGTTGATTGTGCAGAGGTCAAGGGGTTTGATGCGGTGTTAGCTTGCTTTGCTGTTTGCGCGTTTTCGGTCTTTGCTATAGATAGTATTGATGTAAGTTTAGCGTTGCTGCCAGCTAAATAGCCAGCAACAAAGGTAATACATAAAATGCATGCTGTTAAAATAATTTTTGTCACTAAATTCATCGTTCTCTACCTTGTGCTATTTATTAACACAAACCGGTTTACTAGAAAAAGACAAACAACCGCCGTAAATTACCTGTCTTGTATAGCGAAGCTTGTTGTAATGCTTACATTGCCGGTTAACATTAGCATAACGGAGCAATATTTTTCGGTACTCAATTGCACCGCTCTTGCCAAATGCTTTTCATTTATATCTTTTCCTTGGACCACAAAATGAGCATGTATTTTGATAAATTTTCGTGGCGCAGATTCAGCTCTTTCAGCTTCCAATTCACAATAACAACCTTGCATTTGTTGGCGAGATTTACGCATGATTTCAACCACATCGACAGAAGAACAAGCACCCACTGAAATTAATACTGATTCCATTGGCGAGAGATTATTACCATTGCCATCTAGCTTAAGTTTTCGGCCATTATCCATTTCACCGTCAAAACTCAAACCATCTTCAGAAGGCTCCCATACGACTGTTGCTTTCATTTGACTACCTATCTATTTATTTTCTACTATGGAGATGTGTGTTTTGCTCAGCAATATCTTTTTATCTTTGTAAAGTGCACCAATTGCGCGCTTATAAGCCCCTTTACTAACGTGGTAACGCGCAAATATTTCATCAGCAGAACTTTTATCAGTGACAGTTGAAATGCCGCCATGCGCAACTAAGTCTTCGATAATTTCAGTTGCTAAGTCTTTTCTCGCTTCTTTACCTTCTTTTTGCAACGACAAATCAATTTTACCATCTTCTCGTTTTTGTTTTACAAATGCAGTGATCTGGTCGCCAACAGCTAGTCTTTTAAACAAATCGCTTTTGAATAGCAAGCCTTGATATTGTTTGTTGATAACACATTTGAAGCCCAAAGAAGTTTCGTCAAAAACAATAACTGATACGGCTTCACCAACCGATAAATCATCGGTAGTTTCGTCCAAAAATCGATAGAGTTTGGTGCAACCTATCATTTTTCTATTATTCGGGTCATCCAATAAGTAAACGACATAGCTTAAACCAATATCCATGGGTTTATGTTGCATCGATTTGGGTACTAACAAATCACGCTCTAGTCCCCAATCAAAAAATGCGCCGAAATCTGTCTCGCCGGTGCAAGTAAGCAAAGCAAAGTCATTAACTTTTATTGGAATGTCTTTTTGAGTTGCGTGAAAACTGCCATCTTGTGAGTAATACACAAAAGCTTGTAGTGTTTGTCCCTCAACGAATTGGCTATTTGCATCACTTAATGGAAGGAATACCGACTCATTAGAATCAGTTTGCGTACCTGAATAAGACAAAGTGTAACCAAAGGGGAGCTCGTCGGTGACCATCAAATTATTCATTTGACCAATAATTGGCATTTAACACTCTCTTTTACATGATTTTTTAACGTTATGGCTTTAGTATAACAGCATTGAATTTTTCAACATCATGCTTAATTTGGGTTCTATGAAATTAAATGCGGATTTAGGTGAGAGTTACGGGCACTGGCAGTTCGATACTGATGGCGACATTATGCCATACATCGACATGGCCAATATTGCCTGCGGAGGCCATGCGGGCGATCCTATCGTTATGCATAAAACGATTGTACTAGCTGCGAATCACGGCGTTCTAATTGGCGCACATCCTTCCTATCCAGACCTACAAGGTTTTGGCCGCCGAAGTATGCGTGTCCCACCCGAGGAACTAAAACTCATTATTCAGGCTCAAATAGGCACCTTGGATGGCCTTGTAAAATGCCAAGGTCAAGTGCTTAACCATGTCAAGCCGCATGGCGCGCTTTACAACGATATGATGGTGGATAGCTCGGTTAGAAAGGCGGTATTTAATGCTATTGCCGGATTCTATATTGATTTACCCTTGGTAGTGCAAGCTGGTAGTCAAAATCAGGCTTTACGTATCGAAGCACAGGAATTTGGGGTTACCCTTATGTTCGAAAGTTTTTGCGACCGCTTATATTTAGATTCTGGGCTATTAACGCCGCGCAGTCATCCAAAAGCAGTGTTGAGTGTTGGTGAGTCTGTTGAACAAGCTCGACGCCTTATTCAATGTAGTGAGGTTGTTACCCAAAGTGGCGCTGTGTTGACTATTCAAGCTGATACAATTTGTGTGCACGGTGACACGCCAGAAGCAATTCACACAGTTGAGAAAATAAGAGTACTGCTGCAAGACCAACACGGTTAAATAGTATGACAATAATAAATTATAAAGACCTTATTGAAATTAGAACGGCTTCAGATTGTTGTGTCATAGTCTATGTTGATGACACAACAATCGGTCTTGAATTAGCAAATATAGTTATTGAAATTCTGACTCGCGCTTTATTAGCCAATAGACCACCTTGGCTTTGTGAATATATTCCGTCGTATACTTCTTTGCTTATCGAGTTTTCACTATACGAAGTTGACCACTTTGCTGTGAATGCATTGTTGAAACAATTAATCAACGAAGCCGATGGTGAAATTAACCATTGCGTATGTGAAAAATCAGCCGTAACAACACAACTTAGTTGCGATCAAATTTCTGATACAAACCCTAACAACCAAGGGGCGCTTTCAACCGCTAAACGTATTCATCGAATTCCTGTTTGCTATCAGCTCGATTCGTTGCAGACTGACCTGGCTAAAGTCGCTAAAGACAAAAATATAAGTGAAGACATGGTGGTGAATTTACATTGTGCGAACGTATATCGCGTGTTTGCTACGGGCTTTATGCCAGGCTTCGCCTACTTGGGAGAACTACCAGTGGAGTTATGCCAACCAAGGTTAAGTAAACCGCGTTTAAAAGTACCAAAAGGTGCTGTTGCTATCGCCGATCGTCAAACCGCTATCTATCCAGATGAATCGCCAGGTGGTTGGCATATTATTGGCTATACGCCGCTTGAACTTTTATTTAACACTACGGATGTTAATAGTATAGAAAGTGGCCATATTGAGGCACTGCTAAAACCGGGGGACTATGTCGAGTTTTACCCAGTAACTGAAAGCCAATATATAAATTGGGTGTATTCTTGAAAATAATGGCGACGGGCCTTAGTTCTCGGTTCACTGACTTAGGCAGAGTAGGTCATAAACATAAAGGCTTCACTCAATCAGGAGCACTTGATACGAATAGCCATATGCTTGCCAATGCTATTATGCGCGTGCCTGCCAACAATCCAACCATTGAAGTACTGCTTGGTGGCTTTAAGGCCCTTGCAACACAAGATACTGAGATCGCAGTGACAGGTGCTCAAGCGAGCATATTGATTGACGATGTGAGTCAACCATTGAACCATAAAATAGTTTGGAAAAAAGACGCGATGCTACAAATTATGCAGCCAATGTTGGGTGCTAGAAATTACATCGCATGTAATAAGCGTTTCAAGACCCGCCTTTTTTTAGATTCTTGTTGTGCTGTGACACGAGAGAAAACCGGTGGAATGAATTTTGATGGCAAAGGATTTCAGGTAGCGGATATGCTAGATTACGAGACTGGTATATCACTTAGTACTGCTTCGACGAATGCCTCTATAAATGTTCGGCTTACACAGGGAGCGCCGGATAATAGATTGATTGTACATAAAACGCTCACAACAATGCCTGTTCCTGCCACGAATTTGGCAACAGTCTATGTTGTGAGAATAGTGTTGGGCTATCAACAGGCACTATTTGATCATAAAATGCACGCGCGCTTTTTTAATCAACGCTTTACTGTCAGCAATGAAGCTAGCAATATGGGCATAAGACTAACCGGCGAATCTATTGGACAGATTGCAGTTAAGCTTTATTCTGAAGGTATTGCGAATGGTGCAATACAAATAACGCCCAGTGGATTACCTATCATCATGTTAGCTGAAAGACAGACTATTGGTGGTTATCCTAAAATTGGGAGTATTATTACGACTGACTTACCCAAATTAGGCCAATGTCGCCCTGGCAGTATTATTCAATTTGAAGAGTGTGATGTATTAACCGCACGGCAAGAGTGGCTGCTTCGCCAAATGAGAATGAGCACCTTTGCGCAAAATCAACAGAGTAGGAATGACAACAATGAATAAAGTGTATTTGAATGGCGAGTTTGTAGATTCCAATGAGGCTAAGATTTCTCCCATGGATAGAGGTTTTTTGTTTGGCGATGGAATTTATGAAGTCATACCTACTTATTCTGGCAAACCGGTTGGCTTGGGTCTGCATCTGCAAAGAATGAAAAATGGATTACACAGTGTTGGCATCAACTATGAAATTGACGCAGAGGTTTGGACTGGCATTATTGGTGAGCTTATTTCTCAGCAGCCCTCCGGATCGCAAGGCGTTTACGTGCATGTTAGCCGCGGTACAGATGGTAAACGTTTTCATGCATACCCTAAAAATGTAACGCCGACCGTATTTGCTTATGCTTTTGATACACCGCCAAGCCAAAACGCCACAGCTGAAAAAGTGCAAGGGTTTCATGTTACCACCGGCGAAGATTTGCGTTGGCAGCGCTGCCATATTAAGTCGACGTCATTGTTAGGCAACGTGATGCATTTTCAACAAGGACAAGATGCCGGTGTTGATGAAATCATTCTATACAACGAGAATAAAGAAATTACCGAAGCGGCAGCGTGCAATGTCTTTATCGTAAAAGACAACATAATTTATACACCAGCACTGGATAACCATTTACTACCGGGCATAACACGACGGATCGCGATAGATGCGATTGTCCAGCATACCGATTATAAAGTGCATGAGAGCGTTATTTCGTTACATGATTTGCTAAACGCAGATGAAGTATGGATAACCAGTTCGAGTAAAGAAATCGGCCCGGTATTATCAATAGATGGCAAAACAGTTGGCAATGGTAAGCAAGGACCAATATGGGTTGCTGCCCAAAATGCTTATAATAAATACAAATTTAACTGCTAAAAAAAACGATGAGTACTTCCTATAAAAAAGTATTTCATCGCTTTTTTTGTATTCAGATTACATCATCCGACTATACGCTTTTATTCATCGGCGTTTTCGCAATCTACTGCTTGGCATTCGCCGTAAAGATACAGACTGTGGTTTGTCAGTTTCATGTTATGTTTTGCTGCAATCTCGTCTTGGCGCCTTTCAATAACATTATCTTCAAACTCAAACACTTTACCGCAACTTAAACACACTAAGTGGTCGTGATGTGCTTTCTGACTAATTTCAAACACAGATTTTCCGCCCTCAAAGTGGTGACGGTTTAAAATACCTGCATCGTCAAACTGGTTAAGCACACGATAAACTGTTGCCAAGCCAATTTCTTCGCCTTTCTCAAGCAGAATTTTGTATACATCTTCAGCACTGATGTGCTGATTTTGAGGCCCTTGAAGAATTTCCAATATTTTCAAACGAGGTAATGTAACTTTCAATCCTGCTTTTTTTAATTCTTTATTTTGATCCATGGGAAACTTCGTTTTTTAAACATAATATACATTATAGGTAAGTTGTAAAAATTTAACAGTATCAGGCGTAATATTTATCAGATAAGCAAAGCGTGGTTATAAATTAATGGCGTTGAGAAGGTAATTAAAGTCGAAATTTACAAAATATAAATTAACAAGCTGGTTGTATAATATACATATTATTAAGTAAAGAGCATATGTAAGATTGATTGAAGCTATAAATCAATCTTACAAAGATGCGAATTTAGCGCTCAATCAGATTACTAAAATATTAAGTAGGCTGAGTGCGAGCGTCAACGCGGTCAAGTTGTAAAGTCAAGAAGTGCTATTAGATGATGCTTTTGTATTGGGCCTCAATAGATTTCACTAAGACCCAATATACACCTTGTGGTTAGTTATAACTCAATATTTGGGCGTGTTCCCATGCCAGGGCCAAACACAACTGCATTCAATAGCAATCTGTTAGTCCCTAAAGTAGCCCCTCTAAATATGGGTTCACCAGAGAACATGATAATTTGGCCATTACCAACACTTTCTCTTGTTAAGTAAGCAGAGTTAGCGATGCGTTGGGCTGCTTCTGGCCATAATAATCCACTCATACGAACATTAAGATCTTTGTCCTTAGGCAAACTGTACCAACCGATGGCTTTTGTTTTATCCTCGTTATCGTCGTCTTTGGATTTTTTTACTGACTTTTTATCCGTATAAACACCTACGGTCACAACCGCTTCGGCATTTTCGGGAACAATTAGAACGGGCTGCCGTCCATACAACAAGGGCAGGGTTTTTGAGGTGCCAAAAGTTAGCCAATGTTGTGTGTCAACATTGCCGGACACCATTGCACCTGCAGGCATAAAGAGCTTTTGCCATGTATTGCGTTTTTCAAGGACTTCCTCACTCAGTCTTTTAGGTGCATCATCCCAAGGGTATGCCACATCTTCTTGTACGGTCATTGCAAAATAGTCTTGCACATCGCCTATAGGCTCTTGTGCAAGTAGTCTACGCTGGAGTGCAATATCATATTTTTCTGAATCTTCTAGGATATCGTCAAGCAACTTCACTTTAGTGAAATCTTTTGATGCAATAGCTTGAGTTGAGCCTTCATGCGTAATCAATGTTCCGCCTTGTTCAACCCAGGTTTTCATGCTGTTTGCGGTAGCGTCCGAGATTGACCGAGAACTTGGCATAACTATCACGTTGTAGCGACGTAAGTCGGTACGCGCAATTAGAGATGAGTCTAATTGAGAATGACGAATTCCTAAATGCGTATCCAAACTCCACCAAGTCACACCAACGTCATTGCTGCTGGTTCCTGTTTGGCTAATTATGGCAATTTTTGGTTGGCGTAAAAGTGTAAAGTGTTCGCCACCCCATTCTGGGGTATCACCAGTGCCGTAACCTGTTTTAATGTTTTGAATAGATAATAAGGTTTCTGCTGCCGTTGCATTAATCAAGGCGACTAAATTAGCATTGTTTGGATTGTCAGTGATGGTAACCACGACGGAGCCTCGCACTAAGGTTTCTTGTCCGAGTTGGGTTGCTTTGTCGATCACACGAACCTGCACTCCACGCTCCATTAACCGCGCTGCAAAGGCGACGGAGGCATCATCATCACCGTTAACCGCCCAAGCAATTGCTTTTGCTGAGGCGGTAACTTTGGCTGCATTATTGGCCGAATAGCGGCTAATATCATCTGTCACATTGGTAGGTAAGGTTAGTGCCTCTAAGCCATACATCATGGTTAAGTTCCAGGCAGAAGTGTCATACATAATAGATTGGCCTTGACGCAGTATCTTTTGACGTTCTTGTTGCACTATTTCAGGCAAGAGTTGTGCATCAAACTCCATTATTGCAGATAGAAGACGAGCTTCTGGCTGACGATTAGGAATAATTAAGCTGCCTTTTGGTATCGTTGTTGTTTGCGTTTTACCTAGGTGACTACTGGCATCTTCTGCTTGAAAGCTTGTGTCGGCAACGTATACTTCAATATCTTGGGCTTGCAGTTTCTCAACCAAGGTATGCATGCGAGTGTGGTTATTGTTAGCTAACACAACATAGGTTTTATTCGCATACGGACTGTCTTTTGCGAGGATCGATTTTCTGTCGATCCAATAGTCTTTGTACATGTCCTTACTGTATTTGTGCAATGATTCCAAGTTCGCCATGGTGCTAACAAACTGATGATGAACTGATTCTTTATAGGTTTGAATTGTGCCCTCTGGGCGTCTTACACCGTCTTCAGCAATCCGTGATTGTTCATACAAAATATGCATAGAACCTCTGTACTCAGCATAGTTTGAGTAGCCAGGATACCAGTTTTCAAACCATTCTCCGGTGTAGTAACGCCATCCTTCTTCATCAAACGCAGCGCCTTGCTCAACTGAAAATGTTTCTGCCCATTTTTGTAAGGTAGATGCAATATTGAAATTAAGTGGCTGTCTCGGTGGACCCATTAAATAGGTTTCTTGTGGCCCCATTTCATGACCATCAATCATTAACTGAGGACGCCATTTGTTGATCAGCGATACTCTGCCTTTTGTTTCTGGTTGAGTTAGGTAGAAGAAGTCGCGATTTAGATCAAAAAAGTAATGGTTTGTGCGTCCATAAGGCCAATCGCCGCGATGCAGTAATGATTGATCGTCAACATTGGGAGCAGTTCCCCGATATTGTTCAAGTGACTTTACAAAACGGTCGCGGCCATCGGGATTCATGATCGGATCGATAACAATAATCATGTCCTCAAGCATTTTTTTTACTTTTGGATCATCCGCAGCCGCATAATGATAAATAGACGTTAATGCGGCATCCGAACCCGAGGTTTCGTTGCCATGAATGGAATATGCCATCCATGCTATCGCGGGTAATTCTTCAATAATTTGTGACGCTTGTGCGTCAGATGTTTTTCTCGGGTCTGAAAGAGCGTCCAGCTTTGCTAATATCTCATCCATTTTTGCCAAGTTTTTAGGACTTGAAATGAAAACTGCATGCAACGGTCTACCTTCATGACTTTTCGCATACTCAAGCACATGCATGCGATCGGTTTGAGTTTCCCAAGTTTGAATTAATTGCTTAATTTGAACCGGTGTCGCAACACGCTGACCAATAGGGAAGCCAAGAATAGTGTCTGGGTGGGTCAAGGCTTCGTTGTAATTACCGCTGAGCATCTGAGATTGATAATCTAAATCGGCGTTATAGGTGGGCTTCATTAATAAACTTGCATGACTGACGCCAATCGATAGTGCAAGTAATCCTGCGCAAACAGCAGCGCTAATAGGCTTTCGCATAACTTTTCCTTTTATTGTTATAATAGTTATATTTCCTGTTCTTAGTGACAGTGACACTGACAGTGACAGTGCTAAAAATGAGTTAATGGTGCTTATTGAGGCGAAAAAGATGGCAAAGATAGCCTCAACATCGGCGTTGCTTTCAAGGATCAATGCGCTGTGAGTTTGCTATAACTCGTGAATATGCAAGCACTTAGCATCTCAGAAAAATAAACCACAAGTTCAAAGGTTACGTGGTCTGAAAATTTTCTTTAATGTAAGGTGGGTATTAGGAGATGCCCTTTTTAAACCTTCTAAGCCCTTGAGTATAAAAGTCAATCTACTTTTTCCTTTACCAAATGTTAGTTGTTTGTATATCAGTATAAAGTCTTCAAGATCAAAGGTAACATCCCCATTTTCATCTTCTGGTTTTACACCAAAATAAGTGTATTTGATAACTTTATCTCTTATCAACAGGCCTTTTGCTTCAAAATAATCAATAAATAATGCCGTTAGTCGATGTTTTTAATCGTCCACGCACTCTCCATTCAAACTGAGCATAACATTGACGGAACTAGCGTGATAGTCATCAATTACGATCGGCGCTCCGGGCTTAAGGAGATTGTAATAAAGTCGAAAATCTCTATCGATAGCGCCATCTGCATCAAGTATGAGCATATTGATGCCGTTATCAAATTTTAGCGTTGGGGCTATCTCTTCAGATGAACCAATGCATACCTGTATGCGATCCTCAACACCAAACTCTATAAAATTAGCGTTAACCATTGCCGCGTTTTGTGTAATGTCGCCGTATAACTCGCGAGAACCACCTTGCAGGCGATCTATTGTTTTGACTGATAAATGCTGACTCAATCCCTTAGCCGCAGCGATAGCACTAGCGCCATGCGCCGTTGCAACCTCTAGAATATCCGGTTTCGCGTTTGCAGCAGCTTCAGATATTGCGGTGTAAACCGACGCCGGTAGCATTCCGTTAGCGCTAGTAATTAGCTTTTCAAAATTAAACTGCAACGTCGCGCTCTGGTTCAATTATAATTTTGGGAGCCTACAAGAATTATAAAATAAATTCAATACAAATGGAAAACGTGGGCGCCGTAGCACTTTTTTGGGCGTTTGCTCGATGAATACGCAATAAAGCAGGTAGCAAGAGACGTATCATGCTTGGGAAAGGGCAATTTTTCTTTATTGACTAAGTCATAAACTTATATCATTTCTGCGGCTGCTCTATCTGCCGATCCCAGAGCAGCCTCTACATATCCTCGCCACTGGGTTGCCGTCTCGGTAGAGGCGAAGTGAATATTGCCATACGGAGAGCAAATAGGCAGCATGAATAATCGTTGCGCCAGCGCCAATAATAACAATGTCGGTTTTATGCTGCGTTTTCTTGTTAGTATTCTAAAAGCGCAGGGATAAGCAACTTAAGCCTCCATCCAGTTTTTGAAATTCAGACATAGCGACTTCGCGTGTTTTATAACCCAATTGTTGGATCGCGTGTAGCGCCTTAGGAAATCCTTTGGGTACCAATACAGTGCCATTTATCCATACGCTGTTGGCTGCGTAGCCTTCATCCTCGTCAATCTTTATACGGTTAAACTGCGAAAAATCAGGATGAGTGTTCATTTCACCAAAAGTAAGTAGGTGATTGTTTTCTAAATAGCTTAAGCCGGTTTTTAAGTGTAATAATTCTGACATTTCAACCATTGATCCCGATAAATTATGCTTGACTAATATCTTGATCAATTGAGCTGCGCCTTTGACATTGGTGCGTGCTGATAGGCCGATGTAAAAATGATCATCTATCATCATAATGTCACCGGCTTCCACATGACCTGTTAAATCGATGCGTTCAATGTCGGGGTAAAATAGTTTAATGGCATCCTCTATGTGCGAAACTTCTCCTCTGCGGCTTAACGCGCCTGGGTGAGTTAAAATAGCGCACTGGCGTGTTAATAGGGCAACGTCTTCCACAAAGCATGAATCTGGGTAGTCTTCTATTGCAGGCAGCTCGGTAACCTGCAAACCACACTCTTTAAGGGCGCTAATATAATCATTGTGCTGTGCACAGGCTAAGGTATAGTCGGGAAAGCCCATATCCGCTTCGGTTATTCCGCTCAGCATTGCTAGGCAGGGTTTGCGCACAATTGCTCTGGTAAACATTTTCGCTCCTAATATTTATTGATTTATGACCCAAGCACCGATGATGGCCAATAATGAAAACAACGTGGCTAGCATGGCGATGGTTAGATGAAAAATACTAATATGTTGACCTTGCTGATGGTCTTTCCATTGTAGCTTTATACTCGCCAATCCTGTGCCTAAATAAACAATTAGCACAGCGAAGGTGGCAATAATTAACAAAAACTCATAACTGCTGATGAGTGATTCACTGTTGTTAAACAATAATAAAATTATGCCTAAAGTACTTGAAAATAGCAATGCGCGTACGGGGGTTCCTTGAGAATTTTGTTGCCGAAAATACTGAGGAAACATACCATCTCTTGCGCCAGCTAGCATGATAGTGCCAGTGATCATAATACACACATTTAAGGTGCCACAGATTGCAAATAAAGCACCTAAAGTTATAATGATGGCACCCGAGTTGCCAATAAGAATTTGTGCCGCGTCAGCAAAAGGTGAGGTTGATTGCTGTAACTCTGCCAAGGAAATAGTAGACATTAACCCTAACATGGCGACCATATACACAATTAGTGCGGTTAGGGTGCCTAATATAGAAGCTCTGGGAATGGTTTTTTTAGGCTCGATAGTGTCTTCTGATGGCAATGTCGCCGACTCCACGCCAATAAAAGCAAACATAATTAATAAGCATAATCCCGCCACCATGTGAAATAGCGAATTGTTATCAGGATTAATCGCTGGAATGTCCTTTACTTCACCAAACATGATCCCAGCGACACCGATAAATACCAAAGGTAGGATCTTCAGCACAGTGGTTATAAGTTGAACTGCACTGGCCTGACGAACACCGCGAATGTTGATAAGCGTGAACAACATAATAATAAAAATGGCAAAGGTTGCGCTGTAGTGCGGATTATTGTCAAGAAAGGGCAGATATGCTTTGCTATACCCCGCAAACGCCAGCGCAAGAGCAGCCACCGAGGCGACTAATGATAACCAATAGCCCCAAGCTACAATGGCAGCCCATTTGGGTCCAAAAGCATCATGTACATAAAAGTAAGGGCCGCCTAAACCAGGCTTTCGGAATGACAAATAACTATAGGTTAAGGCTAGGCACATAGCTCCAAACCCAGTTACCGCCCAACCAAGGAAACTATAGCTACCATAACCGGCAAGTAATGCTGGCATGGTCAAAATTCCTGAGCCTATCATCATGCCTGCCACTAGTGCCCAAGAACGCCATATTCCAATTGTTTTTTTCATTATTCTTGTGCTTATATTTTAGTGTTATTGCCAAGATTGCCAACCGGCGTTTTTCAAGGTATTTATTACTTAATCCCATTTATGCGAGTGCCACGCCCTAAGTCATTCAACATTAACGTGACCCTACTTTTTTGTATTGCGGTATGCTACGCAATATTTAATATCTAGGAAATTTCACAGTTGCTAAGCCCCATCTGTTTCGGGACCTAGTTGAGTATTTGTGTTTGCGATATCATATTGCAACAATGGGACAGCATATATTTCTATCTAGGTCCTTTTTTTATTATACCATGGCGTTATTTTTAGCGGCTTAAACATCGTCTTTAATTTATGCACACGTTTCTAAGGTAGGACACCTATTTATGAATAGAAACTATAAATAGAAACTATAAATAGAAGTTATAAATAGAAGCTATAAATAGAAGCAAGCCAGCGGCATCAGAATAGGCTTAATCGTAACAAAGGATAAACATGCACACACCAGACTTATTTTCTCCATTTCAACGTTTAGGCCTAAAACAGCTAAACCATAAGTTTTGTCGGACATTGCTGATTGTCTCGATGCTCTTTTTAATCAGTTCCTGTGTGAGCTGGCTTCAGCCCATGCTACAAAAAGACATTGTTGAAATTCAAGCAGGTGAATACAAGCTTGATAAAGACCATGCTGCGCTACTATTTAAAATCAATCACATGGGTTTTTCAAGCTATGTGGGTCGTTTAAATGCGTTTGATGTCAGTCTGAATTTCGATCCCAACAACATCGAAAACTCGAGCATTGAAGCGGTAATTGATATGCGTAGCATTGATGTAAATAATCCGGATTTTGCAGCAACGCTTAGAGGCACAGCATGGCTCAATACTGAAAACTTCCCTCAGGCTGTGTTTCGCAGCGTATCGGTTGAGAAAATCGATAACCAGCAGTTAAGCGTGCGCGGCGAACTCACTTTTTTAGGCGTAACTAAGGCTGTTACGATGTATGCTAAACTCAATGGCGCGGCTAATAACCCACTGACCCGGATCTATACACTGGGCTTTGCTGCCAATCTGCGTTTTAAACGTACTGACTTTGGTTTAAACAAGTTTATTCCCATCGTTGGTGACGAAGTTGAGATTGATATACACAGCGAGTTTCAGCGCCAGTAGGGTAGAAGATTAAATACGCATCGGTAATGTAGTGTGTTAAATTAAAGTTTGCTTTTGCTTTTGGTTTAAATTGGGATCATTATCATGCAACGAAACGTGGCAGAAAAAACTGAACTGGAAATTATCGCTTTAACATTTGCGCAAACTGTTAGTGCATCCATCGCGCACCTGTTTGCGATTACCCTTATCGCTGTTTGGTTTTCTTATGTTGCCCCTATTAGTGAATTGTTAATTTGGGCAGGTGCTATTGTATTTGTGTCTATAATGCGAATAACTACATTTTTTGCATTTAGAAAATATGCGAATGGCCAAAATGCCAACCTTTGGTTGCACGGATGGACAAGTTTATTTTTTATATTAGGCGTAATTTACGTTTTCGGATTTATGTATTTCACGCCTTTAGATAGGCCGGAATATTTGGTATCTATTGGTATGTTCGTAGTGGCATTTAGTGCTGCTTCTGCGATTAGCCATACAGCAAGCCTGTATGCGAGTTTAAGTTTTTTTATACCCATTACGCTGCCAAGTGTGGTTTTCTTATTTTTATATGGTGGCTCGGCGGGCAACGCAGCGGCATTTACCATTGTCATATATTCGGTCACTGCGTTGTATTTATTGAAAAAAAGTAACAAAGCCTATAAGAAATCTATTTTTTTGAATTTTGAACACACACAAGAAATTGAAAAACGTAAGCAAATAGAAAAGCAATTAAACGATATTTCGCGCAAAGATAGTCTTACCAATCTTTTTAATCGCAGATATTTTGATGAAATGCTAGCAGTTGAAATAGGAAGGGCAAAACGCAACAATTTACCGCTTTGTTTAATCATCTTTGATCTTGATTGCTTTAAGGAATATAACGACAAATATGGTCATGTTAGTGGTGACAATTGTTTAATTCAAATCGCAGAAATTGCGCAGAGTTTGGTTTCTCGACAAGGCGACATGATTGCTAGATATGGTGGTGAAGAATTCGCAATTATTCTGCCTAACATTGAATTAGATGGTGCTGTTTTGTTCGCTAATAACCTTCAAGAACAGATTAAAAATAAAAATATACCTCACGCCGGCACAAAAGTAGCCAATATAAAATGTGTCACTGTAAGTTTAGGTGTGAGTAACTTAATGATAGGCAAAGAAACAACAGCCTCCGAGTTGATTGAAAGCGCTGATATTGCGCTTTATGAAGCCAAGAATAGAGGACGAAACCGCGTTCATTTCGATGCCAATGACTTTTCTACAGAGGCCGTCCTAATCTAAGCAATAACGAACAGGTAGTTCAGTCATTTAGACGTTAAGTGCGCCATATTTGCTAGCAGTTCGGCACAACTAGTGCATGTCTGCCTGACTGGTATCTACATCATTATTTAATTTCCAAAAGTTCTACTTCAAATATAAGTAAAGAACCAGGCGCTATCTTTCCAGCAGCTGAATTGCCATATCCCAACTTGGGTGGGATAAAAAATTTAAATTTATCACCAGTAACCATTAGTTGAACGCCTTCGGTCCAACCCGGTATTACTCGATTTAGCGGGAAACTGATCGGTTCACCTCGATCGACTGAGCTATCAAATACAGTGCCGTCTAATAATAAGCCGTGGTAATGTACTTTGACAGTTGCAGTGGAATTTGGGTAAGCACTGCCGTCGCCTTTTTGTAATACTTGATATTGCAAACCAGAAGCCGTTTCTAAAACATCTTCATTAGTTTTGTTTTTTGCTAAGAAAGCTTTGCCTATCTGAATATTTTCAACAGCCAGTTTTTTATTATTTGAATTTCTAGTAAAATAGAATATCGCTATTCCAATAACGACGGCTAAAACAATATATTTCATAATTCATCCAGTAAATGTAGCTAGTTATGTATTTTAGCAGCGGATCCTTTTGGCGATAAAATTATTCTTTATCTTTACTTTTAAATAAGCAATGTTTCGCATAATCAATCGCTTCGTTAGTTGACCATTCGCCTTTTGTTTTTTTGTCTAGATCGTAACATCATTCTTTGCTATCGACTTTTGGCGCGCAGCCACTTAAGACTATAAATTAGTCCGCGACCCCGACGATCCCTAAACTTTTTTTCATTATTCATTCTTCTCAAAATAATTGACCTAAGCATAACCCAAAGCTTAGCTAACGTCAGTCAAATATTCGATGCTAGCAGCCAACGATCCAGCTTTAAATGGGGGAAGTTGAAAATCCGTTTAACTTAAATGCGCCAGTTCTTCAGCTTGTATACCTTCTTCTTGATTGCTTAACTGTATAAAACCATAATCGCATAAGCCGTTGGCAGAACCAGCAGAATTTAGTGTAAAAAAGTATGTGTGTTAATCATCAATAATTACCTTTACTTTAGTGGAGTTAAACCCTACTTATACGCAGGCTGGCATTTCCTTACGATAGCTTAATCGAATTAAGTGAATTCGTGTTGATAGATACCAAGCATGTTGCTTATTCTTGTGTGTGTACGATTTATATGAATTTGAATATAAGAATAGGAAGTAACGATGGAAGGCACAAAACGAGTGAATATTAAAATTGGTGCATTCTTTTTAACTACGAAATGCAAAGTATAAATGGCTCGCACTTTGAGGTTGAACATTCAGTGACGCGCCGTTGCCGATATATTCAATGGCATCTTCTATGTCTATAGAGCCTTGCTTATAAAGCTCGAGCACCCATCACAGATTCATTTTTTAAACTTAATTTATGTATTTAATACGGAAAAAACAGCTGGAATATTTATCATATTTGTCTTTTTATCGTTCTGTCAATACAGAAAATTGCCAATGTCGCCAGTCTTAAATAACTCAATCTCACCGGCTTGCTAACCTTGAGCAGTATACTGCGCAAGGGTTTCATCATCGTCCCCACGATAAACCTATAAATAGTTAGAATTGATTGCATCTAAATTTATATAGATTTTAATACCTAACCTGAGATCTGCTTAAGCAGTAACCATAGCGTTGAGCTCTACGTCAGTCAAATTAAGGCTTGGCTTGTTTTCCTTTAAGCAATAAGCCACCAATCCAGCGAGTAGATTGAGCATAAAGCCGTT
>Ga0307978_1000877_pt1 | contig 23885 bp, 25 predicted proteins | sample OrgLakmetage1056_FD_203151 | JGI IMG/M metagenome (GOLD analysis project Ga0307978, IMG submission 203151) | Saline water microbial communities from Organic Lake, Antarctica - #1056 | ecosystem: Environmental > Aquatic > Non-marine Saline and Alkaline > Saline | place: Antarctica: Organic Lake...
GTAGACATATCCATGGTGAGGCGGGGCTCCTGAAAATCTGCTTTTTTGGCTTCGACACCATAAAATTACAGCTTTTCAGAACGTTACGCCACCCTCACCAACACCTCATGCATAATTCGGGTTAAGGGCCCGACCATACATTGCTTAGAACCGGACCCTCGAACTTCGGTTCTCAACATCTAGTAAGCAAACTATTTCAATGCTCATCGATGCTGAATTCAATTCCGAGAAGTCTTGCTGTGCGAAACATCTTTTGAAATTGTCTAGATATGGCTGTTATAGGAGTTGATTTGACGGTCAGATGCTAAATACTCTTTAGGAATATCAGATGCGGTGGGCTCGCCTTTTACTAACGTGGAACGCCCCTCGTGGTTGCTGCAGCGAGATTTGACCGGCAGCCAGTCCGTGTTTGCAAGTTGGGGAGGAACTTGTTGATATGACGCGACGGTGGAAGCATCGACCCGACGGCTCTAATTGGGGTGAATTCGGCGATAATGATCAAATAGGACGTATCAACTTGCTTACACCGGAAAAGGTGATGCAGGCTGCACGCGAGATAAAAACGGGCAAGACCTTCTGTTTGAGCCTGCCGCTGGATTATCCGGGCGGCAATAAAATGAATGTAAATCGATACCCACCAATCCTTCGTCCCAGTCTGCGTCACGGGGAAGTAAACATGAACTACGTTTACGCCAATCATGATGCTAATTCGCATGATGTGTTGTCTGACGACTTAGCTATCTTGCATCTCCAATATTCAACGCAATGGGACGGTCTTTGCCATGTCGGCGCTCTCTTTGATGCGAATGGCGACGGTAAACTGGTCCCGATGTATTACAACGGATATGGAGCGGAAGAATACGTAATCGGACCGGAACGCTCAGAGGACTGTGGGGTAGGGGGTCATATAGTTCCGCACAGCACGTGTGGGGCGAAGGCGCTCGGCATAGAGAACATGGCGGCGAGTGGGGTGCAGGGGCGCGGCGTCATGATTGATCTGCGGCGACACTTCGGCGATGCACGCACTGTAGTCGGATACGACAAGCTGATGCAGGTGATGGAAGAGGACGGGATAGTAGTAGAGCCCGGGGATATGATCTGTCTGCACACGGGTCTATCGGATCTCATTTTGGAAATGCGCAGAGATCCGGACCCTGACTTGATAGCAAATAGTTGCGCGGTGCTTAACGGCGGCGACGTAGCTCTCCAGAACTGGATCACGCGGTCGGATATCTCGGTTATCGCAAGCGACAATTACGCGGTCGAGGATTATCCCGCAACGCTGCCAAATCCATGCTGCTCGATGCTGCCGCTACATAACCTATGTTTGTTCAAGCTGGGGATTCATCTTGGGGAACTTTGGCACATGACGCCACTGGCGCAATGGCTCCATGAAAATAATCGCTATCGTTTCATGCTTACGGCGCCTCCCCTGCGGCTGCCGGGTGCGGTGGGTTCGCCTGTTACGCCGGTTGCTACGGTTTGAGCGACGCATAAAACGAACATTTCTTAATTGTCGAAAAAGGAGGAATCGATATGAATAAGACACTATACAGATTGGCACTTGGAGCGGGTTTAGGGCTCGCCGCTGCGCAGGTGCAGGCGCAGGTTACGCTAACTTTCGCCGATTGGCAGGTTCCGGCGGCATCGACGACAAAGGAAGCTGCGCAGGTCTTTATGGACAAGGCGACCGAGCTTTCGAATGGTGAGATCCAATTCGAGTATTTCCCGGCTGAACAGCTCGGCAAGGGAGCAGAGATGCTACGCCTTTTGCAGACCAGCGTAGCAAGCATCGCCCACGTCTCGCCGGCATATATTACTGATAAGTTCCCTTTGCTGACTGTCTCAGAACTGCCCGGCATGCCGCTTGACTCTTGCGTGCTCGCCAATGCGATTTATGACATGGGGCAGCCCGGTGGGCTTTTGTACGAAAGTGAATTCAAGCCCAACGGTGTGCGGATGCTTCTCTCGGGCAACCTCGGACCCTACAGCATTCTGACTACTGAAAAGCCGATAGAAACGTTGGATGATTTGGCTGGCCTGAATATTCGTACTGCGGGCGGACCGATGGAAATGACGGCAACGGAATTGGGTGCGAACGCAATTCGCATGAGTGGTTCGGAAACGTTGCCTTCGTTGTCGCGGGGTACGCTGGACGGACTGCTTTGGCCAATTCCGTTGGTTGAGGATTGGGGTCTTGAAGGGGAATTGACCCAAATGACCCCAAACCTCAGTGCCGGCAGTTTCGTCGTGACTTATTCGATCAGTGATCAGGTCTGGGATGGATTCACGGAAAGTCAGCAATCTGCGCTGACCGAAGCCGGGAAATTTGCGACCCAACAGTACTGCGCATTCGTCAACGATACTTGGGCGTCATCGCGCGACCGCCTTGAAGTGACGTTCGGCATCAAAGTCAGCGCTTTTTCGGACGGTGAGATTGCGAAGGCACAGGAGAAGTTCTCCATCGTGCATGATAAGTGGATCGAAGGGCTGAAGGGCAAGCAGGTATCCAGTCAGGATGTCTACGACGACTTCAGCAAACGCGTGGCGCAGTAATGCAACGTGGTGCGCCTGAGGCTTTCAGTATCGGCGCACCGCTTCCCTTGATCCGAGACACTATAGAAGGGACCACACTCAATGGCTTCTCTTGACATCTCATCGCCGGTCTTGAAGGGCATCCATCGCTATATCTACCGTCCTTCGCATCGTGTCGTGGAGACAATTGAGACGATCCTCCTGATCTTCTGTTCGGGCGCAATATTGGTAGCTATGGGGTTAACAACCCTCGACGTGATCTTACGTTACGGCTTCAGCAGTCCATTGGGATGGTCCTTCGATTTCATAATGCTTTATCTGATGCCCGCAGCGTACTATCTTTCCTTTTCCTATGGCATGAAGACCGGAGCGCATCTGTCCGTGGACTTTTTTGCCGAACAGTTTCCCCGATCTTTCTTGCGCATAGTGGTGCCTGTTTTCATGATAGCGGGTGCAATCTTGATGGCCTACATAGCCGGTCGGATCGGGGAAGAGGCAGTTGCCAGCTATGAAGCAGGAGAGACTATCTTCGGCTCTGTAGCTTGGCCGACTTGGCCTACCAGCGCGATCATCGGAGTGAGTTTTCTATTATTGTCGATTAGAATGTTGCTGGTGGCATTCCGCGCCGCTTTTCTTGAAGGATAAACCACTTGGACATTCTCGTTCCGACACTTGTGCTTATCGTTCTGCTTGTCATGAGCATCCCCGTCGCTATCAGTCTCGCGTTGGCCGGCGTGGTAGGGCTTTATATGCTGCGCGGGTTTCCAACCGTGATCGGAATTCTTTCGACTGCGCCAAAGTCGTCTCTTTCCAGTTATGAATTGTTGACCATTCCCATGTTTATTCTGATGGCTGAATTTATGGGAATGAGTGGAATTTCCAGCAATCTCTTTCGTGCCGTTGCCGTTTGGACAGGGCGGCTGAAAGGAGGCTTGGGCATTTCAACCGTCATCACCGGCGCACTTTTCGGTGCAGTTTCTGGGTCGAGTACGGCGGCGGCGGCGACGTTGGCCCGCACCAGCATACCTGCGATGTTGGAAGAAGGATACGACCGGAGTACTGCAGCGGGCATTGTCGCCATGGCCGGAACCATAGCCATGCTGATCCCACCCAGCGTAGCACTCATATTCTATGGCCTGCTGAGCGGGGCGAACATATCTGCACTTCTGATAGCGGGGATCGTGCCGGGCCTCCTTGTTACACTTGTTCTGTCTGTCTTGATCTGGTTCACGACCGAGCGCAATGAAGCGGCTGCCCTGTACACTTGGAAGGAACGCCTGTCCTCGTTGTGGGTGGCCATACCGTTTATCGCGCTGTTTGGGGCAGTTACCGGGCTGATCTATTCGGGTGTTGCCACTCCCGTTGAGTCTTCGGCGATTGGGGCTTCTGCCGCATTTCTTTATACGATTCTCAACCGTAGCTGTACATTTGCCGGATTGAGGAACGCCTTGGTCAATACATGCACCATTACGGCAATGATCGGTCTCATCATCGTGTGTGCGCAAATCTTTGGCTATTATATTACGATCTCGGGGGTGGCCCGGTCACTTGCATCTGCCATCAGCGGTGCGGATGTACCTATCTGGATGGTGCTCTCTGTAATCGTGGTGCTGTACCTTATACTTGGTCTTTTTCTCGATCTTATTTCCATACTGATCCTGACCGTGCCCGTGATCCTGCCGATTGTCGAGCAGCTGGGACTGGATCCAATCTGGTTCGGGATTGTCATCATCCTGCTTGCGGAAATCGGGATCGTCTCTCCACCGGTGGGTATGAACGTCTTCGTCGTTTCGTCAGTGTCAAAGATACCACTGCGCGATTGCTTTGCAGGTGTTTTGAAGCCGATTGTTGCGGTCCTGCTACTGGTATTGGTGCTGGTAATCTGGCCGGAAATCACGCTCTGGCTACCCAACACAATGAAATAGAGATGGGGCCCTGCGATGACCAAAAGAAAACGATTATTATTATTTGGCGCGACGGGGGTTATCGGGCAAGCGGTGCTGGATCATTTCAGCACGCTCGACGGGTGGTCAGTTCTGTCAGTAAGCCGTAGTCCCCCTAAGAATATTCCACCCGAAGAGGGGCTGAGCCTTGATCTACTGGATCGCGAGGCGTGCCAGGCCAAGCTGGGATCGCTGGATGATGTGACCCACGTTATTTACGCTGCTGTCTATGAAAAACCAGGCGCACTTGTTGAAGGTTGGCGCGACCCGGAACAGATGGCCAACAACGCTCGCATGTTGCGAAACGTCATGGATCCCTTGACATGCAGTGCAAGCCCTCTCGAGCATGTGACGCTCTTTCAGGGCTCGAAAGCATATGGCAGCCATATTGAGCATCAAGTGCCGATTCCGGCCAAAGAAATCTGGCCGCGCCATAATCATGAAAATTTCTACTGGCTGCAGGAGGACTACCTGCGGGAAATGCAGAAAAATGCCGACTGGGCGTTTACCATTCTGCGTCCCCGCATTGTATTCGGGGGTGCGCTTGGCAGCAACATGAACCCAATCACAGCCATCGGCATCTATGCAGCAATTCAACGCCACAAAGGCGAGCCTCTCTACTATCCGGGCGGACTGCCGCGCATCATTCAAGCCGTCGACGCTGATCTCATCGCGCGAGCCTGTGCTTGGGCCGCAACTTCTCTGGCAAGCCGTAATGAGACGTTCAATATCGACAATGGCGATCTGTTCGTTTGGCAAAATGTATGGCCTGCGATTTGTGATGCCTTGGACATGCCTATTGGGGAAGCAAAGCCGTTTCATCTCCACTCCCTAATGAAGGACGGGGCCGATGCATGGGCTGAGGTTGTAAAGACGTATGATCTGCGTGCCCCTGAGGCAATCGGGAAGGTAGCGGGCCAAAGCCTTGGATATACTGATTGGCAGATGGGCACGGGACATACGACTGCGCCTAACCCGGTGATCTGCAGCACCATCAAGATCCGCAAAGCGGGGTTCACCGACTGTATCGATACCGAAGAGATGTTTCACAAGTGGTTTGGCCGGCTTCGGCGTGACCGATTGTTGCCTTGATTTTACGGGAAATGATTTGAAATGAGCATACGCATAGGAAGCGGGTCCGGCTGGTGGGGCGACCGGATATCCCCCGCAGAGCTGAGCGTGCGGGAAGGAAAGCTCGACTATCTCTGCTTTGAGACGATGGCTGAGGCAACGATCTCCACGGCTCAGGTGCGATCGCGCGCTGATCCCTCTTTTCAAGGTTATGACACCTATCTGGAAGATCGCATGACTGCCGTGCTGCCGCATTGCGTGAAAAATGGCACCAAAATCATCTCTAATCAGGGCTGGATAAACCCGGTGGGTGCGGCACGAAAAGTGCGAATGATGTTGGATGATATGGGAGCGGTTGACTGGACAGTGGCGGCTGTGACTGGTGCACAGATTACCGAACTGATCCGCGGATCCGAAAGCACGATTCTGGAGACCGGCGCACATCTGTCTACGCTGAGCGACACCTTGATTTCGGCAGAAGCCTATCTTGGGGTGGACGCGATTGTTGAGGCGTTGCGTGGAGGAGCGGATATAGTCATCACGGGGCGAGTTGCGGACCCCTCGCTGTTCTTAGCGCCTATGATCCACGCTTTCAATTGGTCCATGGCGGACGTAACGCGTCTCGCGCGCGGCTCGGCGATCGGACATTTGCTGGAATGTGGTGCGCAGGTCACGGGAGGCTATTTCGCTGACCCGGGCGTCAAAGACATACCTTCACCTTGGGATCTTGGGTTTCCGATCGCGGAGGTCGAGGAGGATGGAAGCGCAATCTTGTCGAAGATTGCTGGAACGGGCGGTGTCCTGAACCGGCAGACGGTCCTCGAACAGATGTTCTATGAGGTGCATGATCCGGCGCATTACATCACCCCCGATGTGGTCGTGGACTTCACGACCGCCGAGATATTGGAGACCGGGCCAGACATGGTACGCATCACCGATGTGTCTGGCAGCCCCGCGACCGATACCTACAAGGTCTCGATTGGGGTGCAAGACGGATTTCTCGGGGAAGACATGTTCTTTTATGCAGGTCTCGGTGCTTTGGCGAAGGCGGAGCTTGCCAAAACAATCCTGCGGAAACGTTTTGAAATCGTGGATCTCAGGGCGCTTGAAATGCGCATGGATATTCTGGGTGTGGATGCTATTCATGGGGCGGCTTCACCCGCCCCTGCGACCGAACCTTACGAAGTGGCCGTTCGTGTTGCAGCGCGCTGTCTTGAGAGAGCGGAGGCACTCAAGGTCGGACGAGAAGTGGATGGCATGGCGGTTTCTGGAATAGCGTCGACCGGCAAAAGGGTGCCTTTCCAGGACCGTGTTCGCGAAGTCATTGGCATCTGGTCGACACTGGTGGAAAAACGGTGCGTCACCGGGAGGGTGGAATACTTAAGAGGCAAAGCGCCATGAATGTTCTACTGCGCCGCATCGCGCATTCGCGTTCGGGTGACAAGGGAAATACCTCCAATATTGCGGTGATTGCCTATCATCCCGACCTCTATCCTTTCGTCCGGGACCAGCTGACAGTCGCGCGGATGGCGGCGCGCTATCAAGGTTTGATCACGGGGGAAATCCGGCGCTACCCGGTAGACCGCCTTGGCGTCCTGAATTTTGTGTGTGAGGGGGCGCTGGGTGGAGGCGTCTCCCGCAATCTATGCCTCGACAATTACGGAAAGACGCTTGCGGCTGCGGTGTTGGATGTGTCGCTCGATATCCCGGATGCCCTCGCACCGCTTCTGCGCTGACGGTGCGTTTCGCACTGCCAAATGTTTCGCACAGCGCGACAGATATGCGCTTTTCATGCCTTTAGCCATGTTGAATATATGACGAAGCCGGTGAATGTGCTCCACTGATCGGGATATGAAAGCTCTGATAGCCCCGCAAGAGGTGCCCGATCCGGCGCCGCACGCTCAAAAGGACGCGATGCTCAGTGTAACGCGAGCGGTTTCTATCCTGCGCGTTATTGGTGCTGCGCCGGAACCAGGCTTGCGGGCAAAAGACATTTGCGAGGCCCTCAGTCTGCACAAGGCATCGACTTCGCGTATGCTAACGACGCTGAGCGCACTCGGTCTGATTGAACGGGACCGAAACTGGTGTTTTAGGGTGTCGGACGAATTTCGCACGAGCTTTGGTACGCCGTTGGCTACTACGCATTTGCGTCAAGCGGCGCAGCCTGCTCTTGGCATGCTATGCGACGCTTTGCAGGATGTAGCATTTCTGTCTGTGCCAAACGGGCTGGACTCTCTTTGCGTTGCGCGGAATATCGGCGCTTATCCGATCCAGGCCCTGTCACTCAATGTTGGCGGACGTCGTCCTCTGGGAGTGGGGGCTGGCAGCCTTGCACTTCTGGCGTGGAGCCCTGACGAAAGCCGTGCAGAGCTTATCGAGATGCAGCGCGACCGGCTTGCCAACTATCGTGTCGATCTTGGGGATATCGCGGCTGCCGTTGACGAGGCCCGCGCCCTGGGCATCACCGACCTGCCGGATTTCGTCATTCAGGGGATGACCGGCATGGGTATACCGGTTCGGGATCCGTCCGGAATGGTAGTAGGGGCTCTGTCTGTGGCTGCAATAAATGACCGTCTTTCAGGCGCGCGTCGCGATCTGGCTATTCGGACCCTGAAGGCAGCCGCTGCAATGGTCGAACTGCGCCTCAGGTGCGGTGCAGACGGCGGTGCGGAGCGACGTGAGGATCCCTGCAAGGGGTCGGATATCGTATAATGGAAATCGAAAAGTGGAGGAGATTGACATGATCATGACGAAACTCAAGGCACTGCTTCTGGCAGGCGTTGCTGTACTTGCGACTGGTGCGCATGCGCAGAACATCACATTGGCGTCGGGACCATCGGGCGGGACGTGGTATCCCCTCGGAGCAGCATTGGCCAAAATCATCGAGGAGGAAATCCCCGGTGTTCGCGTAAGCGTTGTAAATGGAGTAACCGTGGCCAACATTCTTGGTACCAACGCCGGACAGTATGATCTTGCCATGTCGCTTTCGACGTCGAACGTCGATGCGATGAAGGGGGGAAGCGATCCTTTCGGGGATGCACAGGAGAATATCCGCGGCATCGTCGGCTTCTACTCAGCGCCCTATCAGATGGCTGTTCCTGAGAGCAGCGACATCCAAACGATCGCTGATTTCAAGGGTAAGGTCATCAATCCAGGCGTTGTCGGAGGCGCGACCGATGTTTTGACGCGGAAGATCCTCGAAATCAACGGTTTGAGCTTTGATGACATGGCCCGGGTAGAACGGTTGTCTTATTCCGATGCCTCGATGCAACTCAAGGACGGGCATCTGGATGTCTTTACTGGTATCCTGTCCATTCCGGCAGGGGCGATTGCCGAGGCCGCACTTGGCAACGGTGTGCGTATGATACCGCTGACCGACGACACGATCGCTAAGTTGCAGGAAGAGAACGACGGTTTTATCACCGTTATGATCCCCGGCGGCACCTACAACGGGCAAGAGAGCGACGTGCAGGCCGTGGGCACCAATAACGTACTGATTGCGAATGCAAACCTTGACCCGGCGCTGGTGGAGAAAATTACCGGCGCCATCGTCAAAAATGCCGAACGCCTGCATGACGTGAATGCTGCGCTGACAGGCTTCTCCCGCGAAACGGCGGCTGTTGGTATAGGGGCACCGTTGCACCCAGGGGCTAAGGCCTACTTCGACGCAAACTGATCAATAGTCATGTCCGGCCGGGCCTGTGCCGTGGCCCGACATGACCCCGTGAGGAGATTGTCGTGAAATTCTTTGCTTTGGTGGCGAGCGCAGTGCTCGCGGCGTTCCAGCTTTGGACTGGATTTGCCGGAGTGTTTGAAAGTTTCACTCAGCGCAACGTCCATCTTTTGCTGGTGGTCGTCGCGGCCACAGCCTTTGTTCTTGCTGACAAAGACAAAGGGTCACTGCGCAGGAAGCGCGTCATGCTGCTGGCAGGCAGTGTTCTCTCCATCTCGCTGGTTTACAATATCTTCAACGCTCAGTTCTTTGCCAATCGGATGGCCTATGTCACGCCCGTGGATACGGTTTCGATTTTATTGGCGATTGTTGGCATGGCAGGGCTTCTTGCAGTGGCGGTGCTCATGATGGGGCGGGCCTTTGGGCTGATCGTCGTCGCCTTTCTGCTGTATGTGGCGTTTGGACAGGCGCTACCTGGCGCCTTCGGGCACAGGGGGTTCGGGCTCTCATGGGTCGTGGACCATCTCTATTATACAAAGGAAGGCGTGTTCGGTATTCCGCTGGGGGTTTCTGCCACCTATATTTTCCTGTTTGTTTTCTTCGGCTCCGTCCTCGACCGATGTGGCGGTGGCAAGTTTCTTATCGACCTCGCACTCGCCCTCACAGGCCGCTTGCGTGGTGGGCCAGCCAAAGCCTCAATCGTAGGCTCCGCGCTGATGGGGACGATTTCGGGCTCTGCCGTGGCCAACGTAGTCACCACCGGGGCAATCACCATACCGCTGATGAAGCGCAACGGATATCGTCCGCATTTCGCAGGGGCGGTCGAGGCGGCGGCGTCTTCCGGGGGACAGCTCATGCCGCCGGTCATGGGAGCAACGGCCTTCGTCATCGCGGAATTTGTTGGCCGACCCTATCAGGAAATAGCACTCGCTGCTGTCATCCCGGCCTTCCTGTTCTATCTCAGCATTTTTTTTGCCGTGCATTTTGAGGCTGTCCGGCGTGGAATTGTGGGCGGCGTCGGTGGCCCGAAGTTCAACACTGCTTTATTGAAGGGCGTGCTCTATATTTTGCCGATCATCGTCGTCGGCGTCAGCGTATTCAATTACTCTCCGATGCGGGCAGGAGTGCTGGGGGTGGTCTCAGTTATCGCAGTGGCGATTTTTTATTCTTTGGTTCAGGGCGACATGGCCAAATTGCCTGGGAGGGTGATGGCAGGAACTGCTGCGGCGGCTCGCGCGATGGGGCCTGTCGCGGTTGCCTGCGCCGCGTCGGGTATGATCGTTGGCGTGCTGAGCCTTACGGGACTTGGGCTGTCTCTCAATAATGCCATTCTTGATCTCGCAGGGCATTCGCTGATCGCGGCACTGGTGTTGACGATGATTTCTTCGCTCATCCTTGGCATGGGTTTGCCCACGGTGGCGGCCTATCTGGTGCAGGCCGGTGTCACCATCCCGGCGCTGATCGCTCTCGACGTAATGCCCATCGCTGCACATCTTTTTGTGTTTTACTTCGCCATTCTTGGAAACGTCACGCCGCCGGTCGCCGTTGCAGCCTATGCCGCGGCTGGCGTTGCGGAGGCTGATCCGGCAAAGACCGGCTGGACCGCGCTCGCGATTTCCGTGCCTGCATTTATTGTCCCCTTTATGTTCGTCCTCAACCCGCTGCTGTTGATGCAGGGCGCTTGGATCCCGGTCATGCTGGCGGTGGCAACCGCGATGATTGGTGTCGTGGCTCTGGCGGCTGCTATCGTAGGGTGCGCGTGGACACGTATTGGCTGGTTCGCGCGGATACTTCTGGCGCTGGGGTCGCTGCTGTTGCTTTATGCGGGAATTGCCACCGATGCGGGCGGGATTGCATTGATCCTTGTCGGGCTCTGGCTTGGCCATCGGACCCGGCTCCCACAGGACGAAGCAACTGGATCTTCGGGACAGGAGGGCGTGCAATGAGACCTGCTTACATCACCGGTGTCGGCCTCACCTCCTTCGGCCGCCATGAGGGTCGCGACAGCCTCGATCTAATGACCCACGCGGCCCAATTAGCCTTGGCGGATGCCGAGCTGGAACGTGGTCAAATCGACGGGCTTTTAACGGGCTATTCGACGGCGATGCCTCATCTGATGATGGCCACGCTCTTTTCCGAGCATTTTGGCCTGCGTCCCCATTATGCCAATGCGTTGCAGCTGGGCGGCGCTACCGGTGCTGCCCTGGTCATGCTGGCAAAGCTTTTGGTACAATCGCAGCAGTGCAAGCGGGTGTTGGTTGTTGCCGGGGAAAACCGGCTGAGCAACACGGGCGGGCGGGATCAGGCCATCCAAACCTTGGCACAGGTCGGCCATGCCCATCAGGAAATACCCTTTGGGGCAATGATTCCGGGCTACTACGCGCTTTTGGCGGGGCAATACCTCGCACAAACGGGCTCCACTGAAGCAGACCTTGCAGAAATTGCGGTTTACATGCGCCGTCAGGCCCAAGCCATGCCGGGCGCGCATCTGACCGATCCCTTGACAGTGGAGGACGTCCTTGCCTCACGCACCATTGCGAGCCCGCTGCGGATCGCGGATTGCTGCCCGATTTCGGACGGTGCTGCGGCACTTGTCATATCGTCCGCTCCGGGTGACGACACGCCTGTACGGATCGCCGGGGCGGGACAGGCCCACCGTCACCAGCATATTTCCAGCGCGATCGACTGGAACAACTTTGGTGCCGCCGATGCGGCAGACAGGGCCTTCGCAGAGGCGGGCATCGGGCGCGAAAGCGTCGAAATCCTCGGTATCTACGACAGCTTTACGGTCACTCTGGCGATGTTGCTGGAGGAAACCGGGTTCGCGCCACGCGGCGGATCGGGCAGGCAGATCGCGCAAGGCTTTCATGATGGTCCCGACCAGCCTCTCAATACCCACGGCGGCCTGCTGAGCTATGGCCATCCCGGTGTCGCCGGGGGGATGGCGCATCTGGTAGAAGTGACCCGCCAAATGAAGCGCCAAGCGGGGGACCGGCAGACAGCGGGGCGAGCGCGGATAGGCTATGTTCATGCCGATGGTGGTGTGCTGTCGGCCCATGTGGGCCTCGTGCTTGCAACGGACAGGGGATAGAAATGCAGGAGATTTTCGACCGGATATCACAAAGCTATGCCTCGGGCAGACTTATTTACCAGACATGCCCCGCCTGCGGTGGCAGCCAGACCTTCGCGCGACCGTTCTGCGTGACATGCTTGCGCCCGGACCCGGTTTGGCAGGAGGCGTCCGGTGGTATCGTGGTGGCCTGCACGACCATGCGCCGCGCCCCGACCCCTGGATGGAAGACGCGCCTGCCTTATGCAATAGCCCTCGTCGATCTTACCAGGGGTCCGCGTGTGATGGCGTTGGCAGATCGCGTACTTCGGTCAGGAGACCTTGCTGTCCTGCGTCCGGGGGGCATGCACGACCTTCCGTTTTTTGAACCTACGGAGACGATATGAGCCTGTCCGCACTACTGAACCCCTCCAGCGTCGCAGTCTTTGGCGCATCCCAGAATCCTGACAAGATCGGTGGTCGCCCCATTCGTTTCATGAAGGAGATGGGCTTTACCGGAGCCATCTATCCGATCAACCCGACGCGTGACGAGGTGCAAGGGCTGACCTGCTATCCGAACCTCGTAACTTGTCCCAGTGTGCCTGACGTCGCGATCATCGCTGTTGCAAGAGAGCGGGTACTGGAGACCGTCGAGGCTTGCGGCGCGCTGGGGGTCAGGGCCTGTGTCGTGATGGCCAGCGGCTTTGGCGAAGCGGGGCCGGAGGGCAAGGCCGCTGAGGACCAGATACTGGAGATCGCAGCCAGAACCAGCATGCGGATCATCGGGCCGAACAGCCAGGGCCTTGCCAATTTCCATACTGGTGCAATCCTGAACTTCTCCACCATGTTCATAGAGGAGACACCCCAGGCGGGCCCTGTCGCCTGCATCAGCCAGAGTGGTGCGATGAGTGCCGTGCCTTACGGTCTGCTGCGTCAGCGCGGCATCGGTGTGGGCCATTGCCACGCCACTGGCAATGACGCAGATGTAACGGTTAGCGAACTGGCAGCAGAGGTGGTGCTGGACCCAAACGTCAAGCTTTGCCTTCTTTATCTGGAAACCCTACGTGATCCTGAAAACCTCGCTCTTGCCGCCGAGCGTGCGCAAAAGCGAGGCGTGCCGATAATCGCCTTAAAATCGGGACGTTCTCCTGATGGAAAACGCGCTGCGGCCTCGCATACTGGAGCAATTGCAACAGAGGACCGGGTGATCGATGCTTTCTTCTATCGTCACGGCATCTGGCGTGCCGAAGGGACCGAGGCGTTGGTGCATGCCACCGAGCTCTATCTGCGCGGTTGGCAGCCCAAGGGTCAGAGGATCGCCGTCATTTCGAACAGTGGTGCCACATGCGTGCTGTCCGCAGACGCGGCGGAGCGCTATGGATTGGAGCTTGCGCGTTTCGCGACTGAGACCGAGGAAAACATTCGGCAGGTGCTGCCAGATTTTGCGGCTAGCAGAAACCCGATTGATATCACGGCAGCGCTACTGAGCGACAGCGGTCTGTTCGGCAAGGTGCTGCCACACGTAGGCGAAGATGAAGGCGTGGACATGGTGATGGTGGGGCTGCCAGTTAGCGGAAAGGGTTACGATTTCGAACGTTTTGCACGGGATGCGACCGAGTTTGTCACAAAATATGACAAGCCCATCGTACTGGCTGCGCCACAGGCGAGCGTACGTGAGGCATTTGCCCGGCAGGACATTCCAACCTTTGAAACCGAGGACGGCGCGATACGGGCAATGGCGCAATTCACGAAGCATTTAGCGCTGATGCGTACAGCTCGCGGTGGTGAAGTAGGTAAAACACGTTCAGCTGCGGTGACGACATCGCTCGATGAAAATGCCTCACTCGACCGGGTAGCTGCCGAGGGAGTGTCAGTACCTATTCGCCGGATTTGCGTCACAGTTGAAGAAGCAAAGCAGTTCCTCTCCGAATGTCCGGAAGGCATCGTGCTTAAGGCGAACTCGCCCAAATTGCCGCATAAATCTGAACACGGGCTCGTCAGGATCGGGATCAAAAACGTGGACGATGCCGATCACCACTTCATCCAGATCTGCACCAAGATCGGAGAGATGGGAATTGCCTACCAAGGAGTAATGGCAGCCGAAATGCTGCGAGGAGGGCAGGAGGTGGTGGTTGGCGGGTACCATGACCCCATATTCGGTAATGTAATTATCGTAGGAGAAGGTGGGGTAGGAGTGGAGGCCATGCCTGACAATCGCCTCCTGCTCGAACCTGTTAGCTTGTCAGATTTAGAATCAGCTTTAGCCAGCTTGAGAATTGCCCCCCTCTTTAAGGGTGTCCGAGGGACACGGCCGCTTGATGTACAGGCGTTATACGGTGCCGTCAGGGCTGTGGCCAAGTTGCTCGAAGACGACAACACATTTTCGGTTGAAATAAATCCGCTGATCGTCACCGAGGAAGGAGCTACTGCTGTGGACGCTTTGATTGAGGTGCGAGCATAGTTTCGCAATCGAGATTATTTGTTTCAGGCTCGTTTGACTTCCGGACGCATCTTCTCAACTTCCCTATGTCGCGGCGAAACATTGGACGGATCGATGAGGCGCTCAAGGCTCGGTAATATGTCGACTGCGCAATCGGCAGCTTTCCGCAAATCTGACCAACGCCTCGATCAATGCCCCAAGATAGGAATAAAGACCATCATTGAAACAGTGGGCGGTCGAGTCCTGTCTGCACAAAATATGAGTTTGCCTTGCGCAGGATCTTACCGATTTTTCCTATACTGCCGAAAATTGGAGGCATGCTTCGTCAGTGACGTCCCACTCCGACTGCGACATGGAGTTTGCCTGTGCCTAACAGCGAGGTGCGACGTAGTTCTCTTGGCGCTCAATCCACTCCGCCAGTTGGCGCGTTGATACCGATCTCAGTCTTGATGTGCACCTCAAGAGTTCTTTCGATCCGACTTACTTGACGCATCATGCCCCGCACGGATAGAAAATAATATTATTTCCTTCTTGCCAATGATCGAAGCCGAAAAATAGTTTTTTCCAGAATAATCATCAGGGATGCTCGTCAATATTGAGCTATGGATTTTTCGAGAAGTTCAGGTCCATAGGCTTTCGGCTTGTAGAGGGCAGGGTGGCTCTGTTGTTGAAGTGAAATGATCCTATTCACCGCATTAGGATCAGAACCCATAACCAGAATGTGACGATTGCGGAGCGGAATACGGTTGGGGATATGTCGTAGCGGATTGAGATGCGCCGCCAATCCTTGAGCCTGCCAAACATTCCTTTGATACGGCTCCGTCGTTTGTAGCTGCTCTCGTCATACTCGGCGGTTTTATTGCGCGACTTGCGGCGAGGAATGCAGGGCCTTGTGCCTTTGTCTAATAGGGTTTCACGAAGCCAATCAGCATCATACCCTCTGTCAGCGAGGAGCGATGCAGTCTCAGGCAGACCATTCATCAAGGCGGCTGCACCAGTATAATCACTGACTTGTTCCGCTGTGATGAAGAGGCGGATTGGTCGTTCCGCTGGTGTCTGTTATTGCGTGCAGCTTGGTATTCATACCGCCTTTGGTCAGCCCGATCAGTTGTCCTCACTCACCTTTTTCAACCGCAGGCTGGTGGCCGTACGATGTGCTTTGAAGAAGATGGCGTCGATTGAGTTGGTCTGGTTGTCGGGTGACAGTTCGGCCAGCCCTATCATGATCCGCACGAAAACGCCCATATCACTCCAGCGCTTTCAGCGATTATATATCGTTTTCGATGGTCCGTAATCGGCAGACGCATCACACCACCGTAACCCATTGCGAATTAAAAAATGATGCTCCTCAAAATACGACGATCGTCCGCGCAAGCGCGACCTTAGCTCTTTGGATAGTTTGACCGAAGCCGCGCCATTTGCGCCTCAGTCAGCCAATAAAGATTGTTCATCAAATCCCCCCTAAAACCGGGGATCGTGGATCATTACAGCGCCACAACCTCAATCAGTGAGTGGCTCCTGACCGTAAGCCCTATGCAATACGAGGAGAGAGCCATGAAATCTTGAGTTGCTGTCCACGAAACCGGCAGCAGCTCAGGGGATGAGTGTTTCCCGCTCGTTGAGTTTCGGCGCATCTACGCCATCACCCAAAACAATGTCCCATGCTTGCATTCCGATTGTCCTTTCCAAATTTACTTTTGAATAGGCTCTTATCCGCTGGTTTACTTTACCGCGCTCGATCTCAGGGGTGTGGCCCCCAAGGAGCGGCCTGCAACAATTGGTTTTTCTGGCTCATTAGCAGAGGTCTGATCTTGCCTGCAAAGACCATGAAATCTTCATCTTTGAAGACGCTGCTCCAGAAGTTTCGGCGATCTGCATCGTCGTCAAATTTCCACAAATGCACGACCTGGTGCAACTCACCGGTATCTGAAGTAAAATAGCCGATCAGTTTGGCGTCGAAGCCGCCCTTTTTCAACGCCGGCCAACCAAAGTCATGGTAGACTCGAATGACTTCGGTCATCTGGCCAACATAAACCTGATAGGTCCGCAATTCATAAATTGCCATAGTTGCTTCCTGTGTGAGCTGGTTTCGTTTTTCCGTTCCGTGATCCAGCTTATATACGCAATGAGACTGATCGTATACGGCACAACATTTGCTTATCACTGATGCTATCTCAGAAGAAAGTAGGCGCGTTGAATGTTGACAACGCGCCAATCTGACCGATGTATTTTTATCCGCTTATACACCAGAAAAGGCGGCTGAAACCCTGACCCTCTGATCGTTTACCTTTTCGCAGTGTGTGTCTGCGATTTTGCGTGAAAACAGCGCGGCGACTTCGTCTTCGGCCAAAATGGCCAACGTTGCCGTTTCCCCGAAATCGCTGAGGAGGTGCGCCTTGATCAATGAGGTCAGATCCCTTCCTGACGTCTAGCGCAAGATGCCAAGTGAGCATCACGGGCGCGTTTTCTCGAAGATCCATCAGGTTCGCGGGCGGTATTGCCCGCATTACGGAGGCTTTCGTTCGACCAAGTTGGCGGGTGTGTCGAGCCGATCCGGTGTCTATCAGCGCGGCGAGGCCGAGTGTCGCGGCCAGTTCACCGTCACCACGAAAACACCCCTTCATGCTACCAAGCTCAATCTGCGGATCTGGATCTCCGCGAAGCACCAAAGCGGCGGTCTCCGCACGGCAGTCTTGCGCTCGATGCTCGAGTGGGCCGAACAGATGGCCTTACCTGTCCGCCTTTCGGTTTCGTCCACAAATCCCGTTATTCGGCTTTATGAGCGGGAAGGATTTGTGCTTGAAAGTGAGACCGACGAATTCTTTGCGAGCCGTTTTCTAAACCATAGTCGCCACTTTGAGTTTTCCTGCTGCTTTTTCTGGTGGATAGGCGGGTTTTGTCTGTAAACAGCGGAAGGATCTCTTGCGCAGCGGCGGCGAATGAGGCGGGGTTCTAACCCGTCACGAGATTGGCAACACGCAGCAAGAAGCTGCTCGAGTCTTCCCCCTTTTTCTTACTAACCGCCAATTGCCTTCAGAATCCCTTCAAAGAGGAACGGCAGCACGTCGGTGGGGGCTACGGCCTCTTCTTCAGTGTTGGTAAAGCCGGTCACACGGCGGCCAGAAACCAGTGGTTTGCCGCCCGTCCCCTTGTGGAAGCTGGAACACAGCGTGGGCGTCGCAGACCGCCCAGAGAGGCATGTCGGAGGCACTGAAGGTTTCGATCAGGCGTTTGCTGTCGGCGTCTTGGGCCAGATCCCAAAAGGGGCCGTGGCTGCCGGGATAGAAAACGGCATCAAGCACATCTTCGGTCACGTCCGAGAGCGTCAGCGTATTTGCGAGATGCTTTGCGCTTTGCTGCCTTCTTTGAAACGACGGATGTCATCCGTCTGCGCATCCGCGCTGTCGCCGGAGGAATCAATCGGCGGTTGCCCACCTTTGGGCAAGGCCATTGTTATATCGGCGGCCGCGTTCTTGAGGACGTAGTAGGGGGTCGCAAACTCTCCCAGCCAGAAGCCGGTTTTGTTGGCAGTGTCCCCGAGCGTGTCGTGGGATAGCAGTACCATGAGAATTTTCCTGTTCTTACTTTCTTTCAGTTGGAGCCAATGCGAATGAAGTGCTTGTATAGTTTTCGCAGTTCAATATCCAGATGCATGATTTCGGCGCATTTTCCAGCCCATTGATCATCCCCGGTATTTGATTTTGTCGCTTTCGACCCACGGAACAATCTCGTTGGTAAATTCTGGATGATGAAGCCCTACATCTTGACTTCCTTTCAGAAGATATAACGAATGAGCCAGCGCATCCGTTCCGGTCCGCCGGGCAATCTGGTCTTACTATACTGCGATAACAAACCGCAAACCGGAACCGGGGCGTCGGGGTTCAGCAGCGGGATAACTCCGTCAAGAATTTTGCTGCGGACATTTTCGAAGTAGACGTCGATGCCATCGGGGTTGGCCCAGGCTGGCGACAATGACGTCGCTGATGTTGTCTATGTTGACGATACCTATTTTCTTCCTCCAAAGTGGCCATGTAATGCCGGTTCGGGCGCCGCAGTGGACGACCCTTGGCATCTACCGTCTGCGAAGGGGGCCTGCGATCCGATGCCTTTTGTTCTATCGAATAATACCCGCATCGGTACGGCGGTGCAGGTGGCGCTCGTGGCACGACAGTGTCAGGGTTTTGAAGAGGACAACCAGATGATTGATACCTTCCACACTATGCAGGCCAAGCTAGAGGCCACGCCGCATCTGCTGCGTCTCGGACGTTTGTTTTCCGAGACGGTCCTTGTTCAGGTAGGCGATGACGAGATTTATCTGACCTTTGAGAAGGGTCATCTGGTCGAGGTGGCCGCAGGCCCCAGCCGCAAGACTCCGTGGCGCTTTGCCCTGCGCACCGATGCAGAGGCACTTGCGCAGTTCTGGCAGCCGCTGCCCGCGCCCGGGTTCCACGACATCTTCGGTCTGTTAAAAATCGGCCGTGGCAGTATTGACGGTGACATCCTGTGTCTCGTTAAAAACCTACGCTTTTTTAAGGAATTCATGGCGCTGCCCCGCGCTGAGCGGAAGGATGCAGCATGAGCATTGAACCAATCACAGGCCGATACCTCACTGTCACGGTCGAGGGCGCGCTGCGCCGAATTTATTTTGAAGAAGCGGGGCAGGGTCGTCCTGTCTTGTGTTTGCATACCGCAGGTGCGGACACGCGCCAATGGCGGCATCTGATGAATGACGCGGACATCACGGCCACCAACCGGATGATCGCCTTTGATCTTCCATGGCACGGCAAATCCCTGCCACCCGAAGGGTTCGAGACGGAAGAATACCTGCTCACCACTGAGGCCTACATCGAGACGGTTCTGGCCGTGATTGAGGGGCTGGGGCTCGAGCACCCCGTTTTGGCAGGGTGTTCCATGGGGGGCCGCATTGCGCTGCAACTGGCGGCACTGCATCCTGAGAAATTCAGCGGCTTCATCGCGATCGAGGCGTCAGATTTCCAGCCTGCGTGGTATGATATCGACTGGTTCCACCGTCCTGATGCACACGGTGGCGAGATGGGTGCGGCACTCGTCTCCGCCAATATCTCGCCCTTTGCACCAAACGCTGATCGCTGGAATACTCTGTGGATGTTCATGCAAAGTGGTCCTGGTGTGTTTCGGGGTGACCTGAGTTTCTACACCAAGGACGACAGCCTGATTGCCCGTCTGGGCGATATCAACACGGACAAAACGCCCGTGCATCTGATCGCAGGAGCCTATGATCTGACCTGCACCCCCGAAGATGCCAAGCGGACAGCAGACGCGATTGATGGCGCAACCCTTGCGGTCATGGACGAGTTGGGCCACTTCCCGATGAGCGAACACCCGCATGGCTTCAGACCATTCTTTGTCGACGCGCTGTCCCGGATGCCTGCGGGAGATTCCGCATGAGCATTCCTTGCATTATCTGTGTCGTGATCACCGGATCATTTCCGACAAAAGTCAACAACCCCGCCGTGCCAGTGACTGTCACAGAGTAAATTGAAAGCACTCAGGAGGCAGGCGCTTAAGGCAAGTCCTTCCATCTGCCACGCCCATGTTTGCAATGACGGCGAGACACCATCATCGGGCCCCAAGAAATTTGCACGGCTGAATGAGAACGCAGGTCGAATAGTGCGCCACGTGAGCGGCGAGTTTGTCGTATCTAAGATCGGCTGAATGGCCCGTCATATTTGGCTCTTAGTTTTGATGGGGCGGGATTCAAGCACGTGGATTCATATTGGCGCGTTCGTCAAGCTGTTCTTGCCGATGGTATCGGGTCAGTTTTCAGTGACATTCAAACGAGAAATCTTTCTGTTCACAATAGGTCGGGACGATCTGAGGCTGTAAACTGTCGGTCGCCTGTCGCCTGTTGATTTGTCTGTTTTGCGTATGCGTATCAGTATGTTACAGTTTTTGTGTCGGTCGAAACCCAAAAAGATGAAATCTTGTGAAGTGATTATGGTTCTAGTGCCTAATCACAGATTGCTGATAAGTAGAATTTGCTTAAGATCTACTGGCGTGCTGGTACCTTTAGCTGTTCCATCCCGGATGATCACATTTCCCCTCGGCGGTCGGCCCTGTTCATGGCAAGATCGGTTTTGAGGGAACTTCGGGACGGGGGACGACCATGTTGATCCATCTTCACAAGCAAGCGACGACCACGCCGAAGGTTCGGGCCGCCATTCAGGCCAGCGATGACGCTGGGACGGTTCTCGCGGAGCGCTTCGGAGTGACCCCGCAAACCGTCTACAAATGGCGCAAGCGCGACTGCGTCGAGGATCGCAGCCATACGCCGCATCGGCTTCAGACGACGCTGACACCGGCGCAGGAAGCGGTCGCGGTGGCTCTACGCAAGACGCTGCTGGTCTCGCTCGACGACCTGCTTGCCGTGGTTCGCGAGTTCCTGAACCCGCACGCCTCGCGCTCGGGCCTGGACCGCTGCTTGCGTCGGCATGGCGTGGGAAACCTGCGGGATCTCAAGACCAAGGCACCAAGGCCAAAACACAGCGGCTTCAAGGCCTACGAGCCCGGCTACATCCACATCGACGTAAAATACCTGCCGCAGATGGCCGATGAGAGTTCTCGCCGCTATCTCTTCGTGGCCATTGACCGCGCGACACGCTGGGTCTTCATCCGCGTCTTCAAGTCAAAGACGGCGGCCAACGCGCGGCGCTTGCTACGTGACCTGGACCGCGCTTGTCCGCTGCGCATCCGCACGGTTTTGACCGATAATGGAAAAGAGTTCACTGATCGCCTCTTCGGTCTGCGCAAGCACGCTGCGACCGGCCAGCATGAGTTCGACACGCTGTGCGCAGCCCTCGAGATCGATCATCGGTTGACCCCGCCAAAGTCGCCCCAGACTAACGGCATGGTCGAGCGCTTCAATGGTCGTATCGAGGAAGTGCTGCAAAGCCATCACTTCCGTTCTGGCGAAGAACTGGAGACGACGCTGCACCGCTATGTCTGGCTCTATAACCAGCAGCTCCCGCAATCAGCCTTGGGCAGCAAGACGCCATTGCAGGCGATGAAAGACTGGCACACACTCAAGCCCGCGCTGTTCAAGAAACAGCCATATTACCTTCCGGGATGTGACATTTAGCTTCTGATGGTTAAACTATGACAACGACCCAACCTGTGGCTCAACGTCGGCCGCCGTAGTTTGAAAAAAATAGGTATTTATTTTTCGTCGGCTGACGTTTCCGTAGTGAAAAAATCGTTCGTATTTCTTTTCTGTATAGCACAGGCAAGAGAGAATATGACTTCCAAATCAAAATTCAAAATGCCGCCGAACACTTCCTTATTTTGAAAGTACGGGTGAAAACCTCGAAGGGAACGAGACTCCTGACAAAGGCAGAGCAGCAACAACTCATCCAGATGTTTGCTGTAAAGGCGAATGCAAATCAGTTCGACATCCGCAGTGTTGCGCCACGCGGCAGCTCCCTTCACTGAATACTTGGCCATTTTGAGGCGACCGACATTTCATGTGCAATGCCGATCATGAAGCTCATAGTGATTGCCGCATCAAGGCTGATTCAACGAGGCGTGTATCTGGATGCGGAGGGCGTTGGCCGAATACTTCCGACCTTATGGCTTGTAGGCCGGGCAGGCTCTGGCTCATCAAAGACGCTGGCGTCAGAGGAAGTTGACCGCATCGTTTCCCTCGGAGTTACTGAGCAGGTCAATAGACTGGCAACTTCCTGCGGATGCACCGACGCCCAATGGATCGGTAAACCATCTGAAAACAGGTGTGCATTCCGGTTTCAGGACGAAGTCGGGAGGTGTTTCAATGCTATGCAGACCCAGACAAATTATAGACGAAAGAAAGATTGGTGCCTTGCTGCATTCTCACACAAACCGATTGCAAACCGCTTGAAGAGCGAAAAGGTGAAGCTCTCAATTGAGCAACCGCATTTCACAATTCACGGCCTAAGCATAGATGAAACTTGGCGGCTTGAGGTCGACCTGACCAGCATGCTTGATGGCTTCTTCCAGCGCTTCAGTTACTATTTAGCGGCCCCCGTGCTGACACGGATATATTTGATCATTTCATTTATTTTGAAGGCGAGAAGGTTGATCGTCGCCGTCAGGGACTGTCAAAAGTTTGGGATGCTCTCTGCGCGTAAGATGGCGCAGACGGTCCCTACACCATGAATAGCGAAGTGTTGCCCTTTCTAAAGGACTGGTGTCGAGATTTACGGCGATCGTGGGGGCGTAGCGCGCTGCCCAAATCCTTTATACGGCGGATCGGTTTTTCGGTATTGCGCTATCTCACGGTATTTCAGTTTTTACTTGGAAAATCCCGGCGTCCTATCGATGTTGAGACAGCAGACTTGGCGACCAGATTTGCAGAACATCACTTCCAAAGCGCGCTCCAAGTTGTGCAGCAGTATGACGCAAAGAATACTTCGCGGTCTCAACTTATTGCCGATGCATCGGACCGGATTGTCGATGCCGAAAAAAGTGACCGGCCGCGAAGTCACCCGTGCTCTCAGCAAACAGCAACGCGCTCAATTCAGCCCAGGTGAAATCTCTGAAATTGCGGGGGTCCTGAACCAATTTGATGAAATGCCGGGTGTTTTGGCAAGGATAGTGTTCAAAAGCAAAAATCTGCGGCACTTCAGGGGCGCCGCGATGAGGTTAAGGCAAGGCTTCTTCTCAACGAGAGAAAAAGAAATGAGCGTCGTTTAAGAGAAGTTGTCAGCGCATTTGAGGGTTATACTCAAAAGGCCCACCAAGAAGAAGCGTCCCTCGCAATTGATGAGAATGTCGTCCAGATGCACTTACCCATGGCAGGGACAGGCTGATATGGGGATCGCCGGATCTATCGCAGCAACTAGGGTCAGGACTCCTAACCAGAATATGACAGTTGCAGCGAGAGCGATGGCGGAGAGGAAGACGGTCTGTGATCTGTCGTATCGTGTTGCAACCCGACGCCAGTCTTTGAGCCTGCCGAACATTCTCTCGATACGGTTGCGTCGTTTGTATCGACGTTTGTCATACTTCACGGTCTTCTTGCGTGACTTGCGTCCGGGGATGCAAGGCTTTGTGCCCTTGTCTTCAAGGGTTTCGCGGAACCAGTCTGCGTCGTACCCTCTATCAGCAAGGAGCCATTCGGCTTCGGGCAGGCCGTTCATCAAAGCAGCAGCTCCAGTATAA